>Ga0075629_104_pt1 | contig 28803 bp, 27 predicted proteins | sample RifGroA1_FD_68381 | JGI IMG/M metagenome (GOLD analysis project Ga0075629, IMG submission 68381) | Microgenomates (Curtissbacteria) bacterium GW2011_GWA1_40_16 | reverse complement strand
GTTGGCAATAACTGTTTGAAGTTTTAATTTCATTGGACCGATCTTGTAATTTCTATTTCTTTTTCAACATCTATTGCAAAAATCCATGACAGGTTGGCAGCCAGAATAAAGGCAAGTATGGATATCTGCGGGTAAGTAATTTTAAGAAGGGTCGAAACGACCAAAAATCCGACAATCATCCAAACAAAAATCAACCAGATTAGTGCCTGGTGGTACAAATGGTAACTTGGTGCAATTATGCTTTCTAAATTCAAAGAGGCCAGTTTTGCCTGAAGGTTTGGGTGGATATGGCTTTCATGGAAAAAATGGACCCTTATTAAAATGACTGTCGTTCCAAGTGCTGCCACCAAAAACATGGCAAGGTTAGAATAGTTTTCCGCTGTAATGTAATTTGGGGCATTTGCAAAGCTCACTGCCGGTAAAATGCCAAGAAGGGCCCGGGATTTAATTTCGAAGGGTATATTTAAAAAATACGCCGACAGCAAAATACCAAGCATTTTGGCAACTACCAGAGACATGGCCGGTAAAATTGCCTCGTCTATAAGTTTAATAATGCTTTTGTTTATCATTCTTAGTCTTAAACTTGCGCTCCTCGCCTTGCTGCGGGGCTAGAGTTTGGTCAATGATTTAGCAACCATAAGATAAGTATCGGATATCGGGTACTGGGTATCAAGTCTCATGTATCAAGAATTATGTAAAGACATTTTTGGGAGAGGACTCTTTAATTTCCGATTTCTTTGGTGTAAGTTTTGGAAATCCAACCCTGTTTACCTTCGAAGATAACTTTTACCCATTCACCGGTTTCCTGGATGACTTCGAGCTGGTCGCCGGTTGAAACCCTGCCAATTTCGTCGCTTGTGAGGGAGGCGTCCTTTCTAACCCTTAAAAAGCCTTGCGGCGTTTTGGTTATCTCGATTTTTTTGGTTTGGGGCAACGTAAGTGGTGTGTTTGGGGCAACCTGTCCCTTGGCAATTTGCGATGCGATGGTAACGTCGGCAATAAGCCTGTATTTGGAAGATGTTTTTATTGCAAACTCCCTTGGTATGAAACCATCTGCCGTAAGCTGGACTTTGTGGTCACCGTCTTCAAGGTCTTGAACAAGTTTGGCTGTTTTGCCGTAAGATTTACCATCTATAGTGATATAGGCATCGGATGGCCTCGAGATAATAAGCGTGCCGGTTAAGCCCGGTTCCAGCCATAGGTTTTCCCCGGATTGGGCCATAAAGTTGTCTGCAAGTTCGCGGTTTATGACGGTCAATGTTCCCGATGTCAGCGTGATTTTGTCAACATAGCTGGTCTGGGATGCGGATATTTTTATACTATGGCTGCCTGCAGTTATTTGGTCTGAGTAGAAGGGGGTTTTGCCTAGGTGTTTACCATCGAGAAAAACTGATGCTTGGGGTGTGGAGGTCACCTGGAGTGCGGCAGGCTTGTTAAAACTGACCGTGCTGCAGCCGGATAAAAGAATGGTAAGTAACAAGAGGTAAATGATAAGAAGAATTTTTTTTACGACTTGTGACTGATGCTTAGTAATTGACGCTAGCGCGGGCATTGGACTAAAGTTAACATTTTGGCAAGTATGTTAGCAAGCAAAATTTCTACAAAGTACGAAAATTCCAATAGAGTGATACTATACTATAGGATTTTTATTGTTCTTTAATATATTTGACTTTCTCTTGTATCTATGCTATACTTGCGCCTTGTAAATTCCTCACTATGGGCTGAAAGCTCATTGGTTGTCCCCGGTTTATTAGTAGAGGGGGTTGCTGTGGTTTTTAGCACATAGAGGGAGTTTAGTATGAAGACTTTAAAGTTTGTTAAAAAAGCCCTAGAAAGGCGCACTTCTGAAGCTAAAAGGAGCTTGAAGCGAGGCTTTAAGTTTGTCGTCTTCAAAAACAAATACAGCCGTATTGCTCGTAAATATTCGCGGATGGAGGCCCATAAAGCCTTAAAACATGGCTTCAGGCACATTCAAACCCAGATTACGATAAGGCCAAGGATAAGGCTATTTTCTAAGCTGACTCTGGCTCTTATTGTTTCCCTATTTTTAACAAGCCAGGGTGCCAGCTACTTTAAGGCTAAAGAGCCGGAAATTAAGGTTAATGGTCAGGCTATTTTAGTTGCCAAGACAAATGATGATGCCAAAACAGCCGAGGAAACGGAACTTCAGGCTAGCATAAGTTCAAAAAGGTCTCCTTTTAACTTCAGGCTGCCGGTTGAAAATGGTCTAATTTCCCAAGGATTCAGCTCTTACCATAGGGCGGATGACATTGCAGCCCCCTTCGGTTCCCCTATTTTCCCTTTGGGCGGCGGGAAGGTAGAGTATGTTGGATTCATGCCTGATGGCCACGGAAAAACTATTGTTATTGACCATGGTGACGGCTTGAAGTCACTTTATGCACACATGAGCAGAATGGACGTTGGCGCCGGAGACGTTATTTCCGAAACGACTAAAATTGGGAATGTCGGTTTGACCGGCCACACCACTGGACCGCACGTCCATATTGAGGTTTTTGACAATGGAATTATGATCAACCCCTCGAGTGTTTTGCCTGATTAAGCCGAGAGCGGGCGCAGTTTGAAGTTGTCCTTTTTGTCGTCTTCCGGTTCCCAAGAATCTTCTATTTTCCTGGTCAATTCTTCTATCATAATTTTAAATTCAACAGGGTTTCCGATATTTTCAATGACAATTTCCCTTTGGTCGAAGCCTGCTGTAATTATGACCAAATGGCCGGTGTTGAAAATAAACCGCTGGAAGAATGACTGTTCTATGGTCACGTGGGTAATGGCAGTCAGCGGAGCCGTCACTATTTTCCTTGAGAAAATGCCTCTTATTATCATAAACCGCCTATTAGTAAGTGCATAAGTGAATGACTGGCGCTGCCTAATTAATTTGGAAAGTTTTGGCATTCCGATTAAAAGAAAGGCCATCGGTAGGATAGTGATGAAATTGATCCAGAAATAACGGGTCCCGATAGATGTGATATACACAACCTCTTCTCCGCTTCCGAGAAGTTTTTGAAGTTGTTTCTTTTTTCCTTTGGGTGGCGGCTTGTGGTCCATGCCAACTTTAAGTTTATCATAATGATTTTTTTAAATTACTTTAGACAAGATTGTTTTAAGGAACTAAAATAAGATTACCTGTCCATGGAACAATCGCTGGCATCAAAAATACTGGCCAAAATAGGTTTGGCGATTTTGGTTGTGGCGCTTTTTGACCTTGCACTTTTGAACTGGTGGATGTTTAAAAAGTCACCTGATGCTGCAAGCGAGACTGCAAGTGGCAAAGGCGACGTTTCGGCCAGCGCACCGCCTATTGTTTCGTTAGCTTCACCTTCTTCAAAGCCGTTAGCTTCGGAGGCTCCAGAGCCAACAAACCAGCCTCAACCGACATCTCCGCCTCAGGCACAGGCTACGCAAACAATTGTTAAAACCGAAACACAGACAATAATCCAAACACCCCAAAAGGAGATATTTATTCCGCTTGGCTCGGGATCGACAAAAAGCGGTAGTTTCAGCGACCTTGGCGGCGTCGAAGTTTCCATTGATACAACTAAATACCCGCCAATCGATTACATGGTCTTTCAGGCTTCCATCTGGGTTACAAACGGGAATGGCAAGGCATGGGCGAGGGTAATCAATGTCAATGACAATAACCCTTTTTATGAAAGTGAGATTTCGTCAAGTAGTTCCTCTGGAGAGTTTAGGACCTCGGGGAAGATTCCGTTTGTTTATGGACCCAAAACTTACAGAGTTCAGGCAAAAACCGATATCACGGATTTTGCGGCAAATATCAGCAATGCGATGATAAAAATTGTGCTGAAATAAATTCTTGGTGGAATCAACTGGGATAGCTACACTTAAGAAGGATTAGACAATATCTCCGGGGATAACATTGTCCTTTCAGCGCGATGATTTGATACGTAAGTCTTTGGCAGACCATCTAAAATCCTTCTCCATTCTATTGTTCTAAGGTGATCCTGTTGATTTGGTGTTGGCCCTCTTCCTCCATCGTGGCCTTTTAAGGACGCCCTTGGATGAATAATTTGACCATACATTCCTCTTTCTCTTATAGACATGATTCTAAAGATAGCATAGCTTCACTAACTTTACTGTGTCAAGAAATCTCGATTGGGTAGATTTTTAATAGTCGCCCATGCCGCCCGGGGGCATCATCGGAGCTTTTTCTTTTTCGGGAAGGTCGGTAACCAGAGCTTCTGTAGTTAAGATCATCATGGCAACGGAAGCTGCATTTTGGATTGCGGTACGGGTAACTTTGACAGGGTCAATGATTCCTGCCGTAACCAGGTCTTCGAATTTACCATTTAGGGCATTCAGGCCTACATTGCCGGCCGCTTTTTCAACTTCTTTTACTGCCCAACCGCTGTCTATTCCGGCGTTTTTGGCCAGCATTGCCAGAGGTTTATTTAAAGCCGCTTTGACAATTTCAACCCCGATTTTTTCATCGTTTTCTGCTGTTGCGCCTGCCAATTTGTCGAGGGATTTTGCTGCGCGAACTAAAGCAACTCCGCCGCCGACAACATAGCCTTCTTCGACTGCGGCTTTGGTTGCATGGACAGCATCGTCTACCCTTTCCTTTTTTTCTTTAAGTTCGATCTCGGTTGCGGCACCGACATTGATTACTGCTACTCCGCCTGAAAGTTTGGCGAGTCTTTCCTGAAGCTTTTCGCGGTCAAAATCGCTGTCCGTAGTTTCGATTTCGTTTCTAATTTGCTTGATTCGGGCATCGATTGCGCTTTTTGCGCCTTTGCCTCCGACGATTATCGAGTTTTCTTTATCGGAAATTACCTGGTCTGCTTTGCCTAAATCGTCGATTATTACCGATTCGAGCTTTCTGCCCATGTCCTCGGAAATAACCGTTCCGCCGGTTAAGATGGCGATGTCTTCTAACATTTCTTTTCTGCGGTCACCAAAACCGGGTGCTTTTATGGCCAAAACGTTGAAAGTCCCGCGCATTTTGTTGACAACCAAAGTCGCCAGGGCTTCGCCTTCCACTTCGTCGGCTATGATAACCAGGTTTTTACTGACTTTGACGAAGTTTTCCAGGAATTGTAATAGGTCGTTTAAGGAAGCTATTTTTTGGTCCGTTATGAGAATGTTGGCATCGTCTATAATCGCCTTCATTTTGTCGGTGTCGGTGACAAAGTAAGGGGAAATAAAACCTCTATCAAATTCCATGCCTTCTTTAGTGTCAACGTAGGTTTCCAGGCCTTTTGATTCTTCAACCGTGACAACACCGTCCGCGCCTACTTTTTCCAGGGCATCTGCAATCATTTTGCCGATTGTCGGGTCGGCTGCAGAGATGGTTGCAATTTTTTCGATTTCACCGCGGTCGGCAACTTTTTTGGCCATTTTTTTGAGTTCCGCGACAACTGCCTCTGTTGCCTTCTCTACCCCATGCCTTAGGATCATCGGGTTAGCACCGGCCGTAACGTTTTTGAGACCTTCTTCTACTATGGCTTGTGCTAAGACCGTTGCAGTTGTGGTTCCATCTCCTGCCGAGTCGTTTGTTTTGGAAGCCGCTTCTTTAACAAGCGATGCGCCCATGTTTTCAAACGGGTCTTCAAGTTCGATTTCTTTAGCAACGGTAACACCGTCGTGGATAACGTTTGGAGCCCCCCACTTCTTGTCTAAGGCAACATTCCTACCTTTTGGGCCTAGAGTAGTTGCGACTGCGGCTGCGAGTTTGTCGACTCCTGCTTTTAGTTTGGTTCGTGCTTCTTCTGCGTAAAGTAATTGCTTAGCCATACTTTTCACTTTAAAAGGACAACCTACGGTTTTCCTTTTAATTTTTTTCTTTCCCTTAATTGATAAATTTAAACTGGCACAGCCAGATTTAAATTAGATTTTAGTCACTTCGTGACGATTGCCATTAAATCGTCGAATTTAATGAGCATCATTTCGCGTCCTTCTACTTTGAGTTCGTTTCCGCCCCATTTTTTGTAGACGACTTTGTCCCCTACTTTTACAGGGCATTTAATTGTTTTTCCTTCGTCAACCAAATCGTCACCACAGGCAATAACTTTTCCCTCTTGGGGTTTTTCATCCGCCGATTCAGGAAGCAGTATTCCGGACGCGGTTTTAGTTTCTTTTGGGGCCGGTTCTATTAGGACGTATCCTGCTAATGGTTTAATCATAAAAATTGGCAGATTTTAGAGCAAAAGTCACGAGCACTTAGTGTCCGTGACTGCTAATATTTTAGCAATTGTTTTTTATTTGTCAAGGGGGTGAGAGAAAATTTATTTATTAAGCGGCCTTTACAGGAACGATTATGCCTGCTGAGATGGCAGAGCCGATGCCGGGGGCGCAGACGAGAAATGGCTTGTTGGGGTCGAGTTTACCAACACTAGCCAAATGCTGCCAGATAACTAATGATGTGCCGGAGCTGCTGTTTGAGCGTTCGATTTCACCGAGAAGGAAATCCGGTATCTTTAGATCTTTGAGGGTGTCGATCTTTTCGGCCTGTCGCTGGAATCCTTGATTTACCTTTTTGCTTGGTTGGTGCATTACCGCTTGCTCGACTTTAATGCCATGTGCTTGTGCCCTTTCTACTACATCTTTTATGACTGCAGTTGTCTCGGGAACAAAAAACTTGAACGTCTTATAGCCATCCATCGATGATGGCATGCCATTTTCAGGCCTTTGGATATCGAGCAAAACACCGTTTCGGGTGATTGAACTGATTTCCCGGCCTGTTTTTGTTGTTGAATCTCCTCGTTTGCCGTCATCAAATGTGTAGTGAGCCGGGATAGCGCTTTCGTCTGTTGGTACCAACGAATAATCGGAATAAAAGCGGATTGGTGCTTCGTCGTAGATAATATGGGTTCTAGGTGCTACCACTTCAAAATCGGAAGTGTTGAAGGCAATGGCAGCAAAGTCATCGCCAAAAATCGCAGGCAGGGCTATCGTATCTTTCGAACTACATTGAGAAGGTTTTACGTGCTGACTCAAAGGCTCAAGAGCCAATACGATTACCCGCTTGTCTTTCATTTGCGGATCTGCAAGGGTATCGACTACTGCCGCAATGGCACCACCACAAGCTAATCGATATGGTTTTGAAGCGGTAGTTTCAGGATTAAGACCTACCTCTTCTAATATTGTTCTGCCTATATTTTCGGGTAGTGAAGCAGAAGTGTCCAGGACTGCATCTACCGAGTCCCAACCTTTGCTTTCCATAAGTGATCTAATAAGATGCGCTCCGATCTGGGTTGTTCTTTGAAGGATTTCATCATGAGTAGGGGTGATCTCCCAAGAGGCATACCTTACGGTAAATCCTGTCGCTTCGAGAAGTTCTTCGGCTTTTTTGACTTGCTCTGGGTCAGCATTGGTGCGTACTTTGAATTCATAAAGCAAATCGTCGTTTGTAACCCTTGCTCCGCAGGCGACGCTTGCCAAAGTTGCTGGGCCAAACTCGGTTATTTCGGTCTTTTTTAAAGCCTCATCCAAGTCAAACCTGGCTTCTGACTCAGGTGATTGACCTGCGATCTCGTGCGACATAACGATTTAATTTGCAAATGATACCAGAAATTTAATTTTTTGTCTTGGCGACTGCCTCCATGAAGGCTAAATAGAGAGGATGGGGATGCAATGGGCGGGATTTGAGTTCAGGATGAAACTGGGTGCCGAGGAAAAACGGATGGTTTTTTAGCTCGAGCGCCTCGACTAAATAGCCGTCTTTGGTGGTTGCTGAAATTACCATGCCGTGTTTTTCAAATTCGTCCCGATACTTATTATTAAATTCGTAGCGGTGGCGGTGGCGGTCGGAACCGATTGTTGACTTATAAGCACGCTGGAAAATTGTGCCGGGTTTGGCTTTCCAATCCCAAGACCCAAGGCGCTGGGTACCGCCAAGTTTGTGGTATTTGACCAAATCTTTTTGCGAAGCCATGACGCTTATTATCGGGTGTTTGGTTTTGGGGTTGATTTCTGTTGTGTTGGCGTCCTTATAGCCCAGAACGTTTCTGGCAAACTCGACTGCCGCCTGCTGCATGCCGTAGCAGAGGCCAAAGTACGGCACTTTGTTTTCGCGGGCATATTGGATTGACCGGACAATGCCTTCGACTGCGCGTGTACCGTAACCACCGGGAACGATAATGCCGTCAAAACCTTTGAGCATATCTGTCCCTTCATCCTCGATTTGGGCGGAATCGATCCAGGTCATTTTCGGCTTGATATCAAAGCAGGCTGCGGCGTGTTTTATAGATTCGATTACGGAAAGATAGGCATCGGAAAGGGTAAAGTCGCCGGTTGTAAAGTATTTGCCGACCATGGCGATTTTGGCATGTTTTTTGGCGGTTAGGGCAGAATTGACCATGACTTTCCAGTCGGCAAGGTCGGATGTTTTTGGTTTAGTGTTTAGCTTTTTGAGAATTTTTTCGGAAAGCCCCTGGTTTTCGAAATTTAGAGGCACTTGATAGATATTTTCAACATCCGGCGCGGATAAAATATCGTCCTTCTGGAGTCCGCAGGCAATGGCAATCTTCTCGCGCCTTTTTTCGTCGACTGCAAATTGGGAGCGGGCTAAAACAAAATCTGCAACAATGCCGGAAGAAGCAAGTTGCTGAATAGACATTTGGGCCGGTTTTGACTTCATTTCGCCAACTGATGACGGAATCGGAAGATACGTAACATGGACATGCAAAACATCGCGGGGATGTTCCAGTTTTAAAAGACGGTTTGCCTCTAAGAATAGGAGGTTTTGGTATTCCCCGACTGTTCCGCCTACCTCGAAAACGACAATCTCGGCTTTGTTGGTTTTGGCGCATTTTATGATGCGGCTTATGATTTCTCTTGGAGGATCCTGAAAGAATTCAACAGTTTTCCCCTCGTAGCCCAGGGCACGTTCCCTATCTATGATGGACTTAAAGACCTGGCCGGTTGTCATATAATTTGTAGCATTAAGGTTTTGATCCAGAAAACGCTCGTAGTTGCCGAGGTCCTGGTCACATTCCATGCCGTCGTCTAAAACGAACACCTCACCGTGCTCTATCGGGTTTAGGGTACCCGCGTCAATATTGAGATATGGATCTGCCTTCATGGCAGTTACTTTAAATCCGCGTGATTTTAAAATGAGGCCGATTGATGAGGTGGCGATGCCCTTCCCGATTCCGGAAATGACGCCGCCTGACACGAAGATGAACTTTGTATTCAAAACAAGCTCCTTATTTTCGCCATTAAAAAAGCTCCTCTTTAGGGGGAGCTCTCGATGGGTGTCCTTCGATCCTTCGACTTCGACGCGTCGGACGCGTCTTCGCTCAGGACTCAGGACCTTTGGCCCGCTAGAATTATCTCAAAAACGCTTGAAGATTGTCAAGATTGTTTTGAAATTAAATATTTGTATTTGGCCAAAACCTTTTTCTGTGTTTCTTTTGGGTGAAAAAAGAGCTGACTGTCGCCTATTTTTTCATTGGTGATTTTGGAACTCATGTATTTAAGTTGAAGGCTTTTGGCTAAAGATTCGACTTTCGATAAATTAATGCTGAGTACGGCTGATTTATCACTGCGAGATTTAGCAGCCCTTGACTGATAACCCGGTTCCCAATTTGGCAAATAGCGCTTTGTCCATTTATTTGATCTAAGAAATTTTTGATATGTATTGTTTCTATCCCAAATAGGTTTCATTTGACATATTTCGTGGGCGGTATAAAGATTTTCCCCTGTGATTTTAAGAGCTTTTTTGTCCAGAAATATATTCAGGCAAGCTTTATCTTTTTGGATTTTTGAGTGCGGTGACCTTTTATATGGAAGGAGAATTAAATTTGCAAAAAACCTTGTTTGCCAGAGCTTGTTTCTGGAAGTGATGATGACAAGATCGATATCATCGTTTTTTGTCGAGTTTCCCATTGAAAGCCCACCGGAAATAGCCACTAATTCGATTGAGGGAATAAGTTTTAGAATAGTTGCATAAAAAGCTGCCCTTTTAAGTTTGGCTCGGGAAAATTTTTGACGTTTGAGGCGAATTAATGGCAAATCTTTGCGCCTGTTTAAAAAATAGAACTCCTGATTTTTGCCAATTCTTTTTTCACCGATTAGCTGTTCGATCCCTTTTTTGACCTGTGCCAATGAAGATTTGCTTCCTGTTAAATAAGAATAAATTTCTGACTCGGTAAGCGGGTAATTAAAGATATCGTGATAAACAAGTGTTGCTAAAATTGACTGTTTGAGATTCACGCGGCAAATATAACAGTGGCGGGTAAATTATGGCAAGTTTTGAGATGAAATTTCGCTACTGGGCCCCGTAGCGGTTTAGAACATTTTGAACATTAGTAGCGGTAGTCACCAAAGCTGAAGATGCAGATGTGCCCGAAAGAACTTTATTGACTGCATCTTCGTAGGCTTTTATGATCTGGTCATTTAATCCGTTATCGAAAGTACGCGAAGCCATTGGGAATGAGCGCATGTAGGGAGCATCGGTAACGTAGGCACCGACTATCGGGTCTTGGCTTAGCTTTTGGGCAAGAGATACTTTTGGATAAGGTGCGCCAAAGAGCATTCCAGGGGTTTTTGCGTCTTCGCTATAAAGCTTAATTAGCGTTTGATCCTCCTCCAAGTATTTGACAAACTCCCACGCTGCCTGCTGGCTTGCACTCTTTGAGGACACACCATAAGCCCAGTAGCTTGCCCAGGCAAGTTTGCCGCCTTCGAGCTGGGGAATCGGAGCAACTTTAAAATTTAACAAGGGGTTTGCCTGTTTTATCTCTGCAGCGCGCCAACTGGGGCCAAAATACATTGCCAGGTTTCCACCCGCAAATGCAATTGTTGAAGAAGGCATTGTTTCATCCCAAACACGGTTTTGGCCTTTAGCAAAGCGTGTATAGTAATCCAGGGCATCAGCTGTAAGCTTGCTTGTCGGTTTCTTGAGATCTCCCCCATTTTGCATAATCATCAAACCTAAAATGTCTGAAAATTGGTCTACATTGGAGGCGGTTCCAAGAGCAGCCCCGGCTGTCCTGATGTTGCCCGAAGTGTCGCGGACAGTTAATTTGGCCGCGTCTTGCGCCAGCTCTTGCCAAGTCGTTGGGGGTGCAACGATACCTGCGGCATTAAAGATATCCTGGTTCCAGTAGAGACCAAGGCCGTCAATTCCGGCTGGAACACCGACAATATTGCCGCTTGTGTTTCTAAGATCGGTGATTACTGTTGGGAAATAGTTGTTTTTAAAATCGGAGTTGGAAATTACATTTCCCGGTACTGCTGCCAGCTCGTTTTTAAGCATGGGAGTCCAAGTATTGTGGAACATAAGAACGTCGGGGCCTTTCCCAGCTTGGATTTGCGCCTGAAGTGATTCCCTATACTGCTGGATGCTTTTTTTCTCGTAAATTACATTTACATTCGGATGCGCTTTTTTGTAATCATCAATTACCTGATTCATGGTAGTTGCAGACTCCCACAGCCCCCAAACCTTTAATGTTACCGGCCCGCTGGTCTTTTTAATCGGCAAAAGCGAACATGCCGACAAAAAAATCGAGCACATTACTACCAAGGCTATTTTGGGAAATAGTTGTTTCATTTGCGGGCGCATTTCATCGCCAAATTATAAAATTGGCCTATCCATTTCTATGATATCATAAGCAAGATGGGTCCAACTTTAGCATTTACCTTCAAAAATTCCCTTCATTTTCCAACTAATGGCTAAACAAAAAAAAAGCAAGGAAAAGTTATTCGGGCAAATTATTTTCAGAAAATATTTATTTACCGTAAGCGCCATCGGATTAGTGATGGTTTTGGCCCTTGTTGCCTACAGTTTTTACTATTTAAATCGTGTGTCTCCTGGCGTATATTTTGCCAATAAAAGCATGATAGGTATGACAAAGCAGGATGCGTATATGTTTGTTGACCGAAACATAGACGACTATAGTTCCAATCCTGTTAGATTTGTGGTTGGAGAGCATGAGGTTAATTTAAAATTGACTGACGCTGGAATTGAATTCGATAAGTGGCAAACAGTTGAGAAAATTATGTCTTACGGCAACAGCGGCAACTTTATTGAAAATTTAGCTACCAAACTAGTATTGCCGTTTACACACGTTGATGTAGGCCCTGTTTACCTCGTCGACTACGGACTATTTGACAGAGCAATAACTTTTGAATTTAACAAATATGAGAAAGAGGTTCGTGACGCGACAATTAATATAGAGAGTTCGCAACCTGTAATTGTGCCTGAAGTTAGCGGGGAGATTATAGACGAATCATTGTTGATTGCCAACCTCAAACAAAATATTAACGGGCTTTCGGCAAACTCAGTAAAGGTTGGTTTAGTTGCCAGTGAGCCACATATTAAAACAATTCAAGCACAAAAAGCGCTTGAAAAGGTTAAAAGTTTAAACAATAGAAATATCAGCTTGGTTTTCGGATATGACAAGTGGACTTTGGCGGGAGACAATTTGTTTAGACTACTGCAATTTGCACCTAAAGGTTACACTTCCGGCAATTTCATGTCTTTAAATTTAGGAAGTGACGTCGATATAAAAACAATTAATATAAACTCCTCTAGCCCACCTGACCTTGAGGTGAGTTTAAACCAAAGTGAGCTTAACACGTTTATCACCAATATCGCCCAAAGCGTTAATAAACCGACGGTTAATGCCACACTTAAGTTTGAAGGAGGTAAAATTACCCAATTTTTACCTGCCCAGGACGGACAAGAACTCGATGTTATTGAAGCCAAAGAGTTATTGCTATCAAAAGTTTCAATTGAAAATATGGAGGCAAACCAAAACATAAATATTGAACTACCTGTTAGTGTAACCAAAGCACAAATTGACAACCCAGAGGTTAATTCTCTAGGTATAAAAGAGCTTGTGGGCCGCGGCGTTTCCTATTTTGCGGGTTCAATTCCAAACAGAATATTTAATGTCGGGCTTGGGGCAAGCTTAATCAGCGGGACGCTTGTGGGGCCGGGAGAAATATTTTCCTTTGATAAATTGGTCGGGCCGGTTTCGGCAGCACAAGGTTTTAAGCAAGCTTACGTCATCTCTTCGGGAAGAACGGTTCTTGATGACGGTGGGGGTATTTGCCAAGTGTCGACAACAGTTTTTAGGGCCGCCCTAAACGCAGGCTTTCCAATACTTGAGCGAACAGCGCATGCTTACAGGGTCGGTTATTATGAGCAGCATGGCTTCGGACCGGGACTGGATGCGACAATCTGGTCACCTTCGGTTGATTTAAAATTTAAAAACGATACAGACCACCACATTTTGGTCCAGGCTATTGTTGATAATGTAAATTTAAGGCTGGAAGTAGATATATACGGGACTTCCGACGGCAGAAAAGTTGAAGTAAGCAGCCCTGTCGTAACAAGCCAAACCCCTCCCCCTCCCCCTTTATACCAGGACGACCCAACCTTGCCGAAAGGCACAGTGAAGCAGGTTGATTTTGCCGCATGGGGGGCCAAATCGTCATTTACCCAAAAAGTGTACAAAAACGGCCAATTAATAATTGACAAGACATTTTATTCCAACTTTAAGCCGTGGCAGGCGGTATATTTGGTAGGAACAAGTTGATGTATTGTAAATGATAATATATAGCTAAGGTGAAAAAAGACCTTTCTGTTATAGGCGGCTTATTTTTAGTAGTTGTCGGACTGATTATATTCGGAAATTTTTTCGGCACCGGAGGCTTGTTAAAAAGTCCCAGCAGTAACCAGGCAACCGCTGCGGCTAAGATTTCCAGGGACTCGACTATTGTTTCTGTCGGAAAGCTAAGTGTGAATGCTAAAATTGCCTCTAATGTAAAGGACAAAAAGGCAGGCCTTTCTAAATATGATTCCCTTCCCCTAGACCAAGGGATGCTTTTTGTCTTTGATAAAAGTGACGTCTACACTTTTTGGATGAAAGATATGAAGTTTGCAATTGACATAATTTGGATAGACCAAAATAAAAAAGTTGTTGATATTGTAAAAAATGTTCCTCCTGAGCCAGGTAAAAATGACTCCCAGCTTAAGCAATATAAACCAAGCACTGCCTCGCAATACGTACTTGAGGTCAATGCCGGCCTTAGTGATTTTAATAACGTTCAGGTTGGTGATACAGTAATCTTTGAGCTTTAGCCCTTAATGAATATACTTGTACTTGACTCCCCTCTTCTATTTAGGTGGAGCCGATTTAGATCGTATGAAAATCTTAGGTATTGAATCGACCCTTCGACTTGCTCAGGGTTGATTCTTTATATAAATGAATATACTTGGAATTGAATCTACTTGCGACGAAACAGGTGTTGCTGTTGTAGAAAACGGGACAAAAGTACTCTCAAGCGCGCTGGCAACGTCAGTTTTTGAACAAGCAAAGTATGGTGGTATTGTCCCGGAAATTGCGGCAAGGGAGCAATTAAAAGTCATTATCCCTACTTTAAACAATGTTTTAAAATCCGTACCGGTTGGAACAATTGATGCTGTTGCCGTTTCATACGGACCGGGGCTGATTGGCTCACTTTTGGTAGGTGTCGAAACTGCAAAATCACTGGCTTCTGCCTGGAATAAGCCGCTTATTCCAGTTAACCACCTTAGTGCCCACATATATTCAAATTGGATTGATGAAAAAATACCGCCAAAATTTCCACTTGTAGGGCTTGTTATTTCGGGTGGACATACCGATTTAGTCTATATGAAGAAGCACGGGGATTTTAAATTAATCGGCTCAACTTTAGATGATGCGGCCGGAGAGGCTTTTGATAAAGTGGCAAGATTTTTGGGTCTTCCCTACCCCGGAGGGCCGCAAATAGAAAAGCGTGCAAAAATGTTTTCCGGAATAAAAAGCAACGTTACTTTCCCCCGTTCAATGTTGGCTTCAAAAGACCTTAATTTCTCGTTTTCCGGAATTAAAACAGCAGTCGTCCAGTTTGTAGAAAAACATGAAGTTAAGTTAACAGACGATGCTGTCTGTGAAATTTCTTTTCAATTTGAACAAGCTATAGTTGATTCTATTGTCGTGAAAGTTAAACGGGCTATAGGTGAATATAAAGCAAACGCTCTTGTTGTTGGTGGAGGGGTATCGGCAAACACCAGGCTCAGAGAACGGCTTCGGGGTTTAGGAGTGGAAGGCCATGTAAAGGTTCATTTTCCTAAAAAAGAATTTAGTGTTGATAATGGGGCAATGATTGCTTCGGCTGCCTTCTTTACCGGCAGACGCCATAATCCTCTGTCAATTCAAGCAGAAAGCGGTCTTCATTTTTCTTAAATTATTTAAATTTTCACTTGTATTTTTACAGGTTGTTTTGTAATTTCTAAGCTCGTTGATTTTACTTTTGGTTATTTTACCTACGTAATTTTTTGTCCTGTTGATTCCCATAACGGGAGATTTTAAATTCAAAATAATCAATTTCCATAGGTATTTATTCACTGAAGTACATAAATATTTATTTTTAAAAAAATTTTTCATTTTTATTTCCTTTATTACTCTTTGCGCTTTTTGGTAGATATTTGATGTTTATGTTTTCATTTAACCTATTTCACATATTTTTTAAATTCTGTAATAATTAAACAAGAAACTAAGATAATAAAGTTATCCACACGACTCAGATTTTAGGTTTTCTTTACACGTGGTAGAATTCAACAAGTTTCCAGCACGTGAAAGGGTTTTATGTCTATAAATTTTAATAAAGATAATACTTACAAATTTTGGCTGGAAAACGGCTACTTTAAGGTTGATTTAAAATCTAAAAAGATACCCTATTCCCTATTAATGCCCCCGCCTAATTTAACGGGTGAGTTGCATTTAGGTCACGCGATGCAGCACTCGGTTTTGGATGCAGTTGCGAGATTTAAAAGGCTACAGGGTTTTAATGTTTTGCTTTTGCCTGGAGTAGACCATGCCGGCATTCAATTTGAATCGACCTTCGACAAGAAAATTGCACGGGAAAATTTATCCAAGCAAAAGTTGGGTCGGGATAAATGGCTTGAGAAGGCCTGGAAGTTCAAGAACGAAGTTTACAAGTCAGTTTATTCCACTTGGAGGTTTTTAGGAATATCGGCGGATTGGGAAAGGGAAGTTTTCACTTTGGATGATGGGCCAAGACGGGCTGTCTTTTTAGAGTTTAAGACTTTTTGGGACAAGGGGTTAATTTATAAAGGACCGTACATTGTCCAGTGGTGTCCCAAAGACAATACGGCAATAGAAAATGCGGAAGTTGAGTATGAACAGAGAAAAGAAAAATTGTATTTTCTAAAATACGGTCCCCTAACACTGGCAACGGCAAGGCCTGAGACAAAATTCGGTGATACTGCAATGGCTGTTCATCCGAGCGATAAACGCTATAAGCAATACATTGGTCAGGAATTTGAAATTGAAACCCTAGCAGGTAAAAAGAAAATGAAAGTTATTGCAGATGAAGCTGTTGATCCAAAATTTGGAACCGGTGTTATTAAGGTTACCCCAGGACATGATTTTGACGACTATGAAATTGGCAAGAGACATAATTTACCTATTGTCACAGTAATCGACAAGCAGGGGAGATTGACAGATGTTGCCGGAAGATATGCCGGCATGAAAGTTCTGGCGGCAAGGGAGGCGATGCAGGAAGAGTTAAAGGAAAAGGGGATTTTAGTTAAAACCGAAGATTATGTCCACAACGTTGCCGTTTGTGAGAGGTGTAAAAGCGTTGTCGAACCTTTGATTTCCGAAGAGTGGTTTGTGAAAGTTGGGGAGATGGCCAAAGAAGCTGTTCATGTAATTAACGCCAATAAGATTAAATTCTTGCCCCCAAACTACAAAAAGATATTGGCCGAGTGGCTTATTGATATTCATGACTGGTGTATTTCGAGGTCATTATGGTGGGGACATAGGATACCTGTTTGGTATCCTTCGACTCGCGATGCTCGCTCAGGACAAGTAGCAAATGCAAAAATATCACTTGATTCACCAGGTAAGGGTTGGGTGCAGGATGAGCAGGTTTTGGACACTTGGTTTTCTTCGGGGCTTTGGCCGATGTCGACTCTGGGATGGCCCTTCGACTTCGCTCAGGGTAAACCCACTACAGGTGGTAGTGATAAAAAAGCAGGGTTTGACCCGGAACTTGCAAAGTTTTTCCCTTGGGACTTTGAGATAACGGCACCGGAGATTAAGTATCTTTGGATTGCCAGAATGATTATGCTCTCAAAATATTTTGCGGGGGATATCCCGTTTAAGACGATGTTTTTTCATGGAATGCTGAGGGATCTTGAGGGCCGGAAATTTTCCAAGTCTCTCGGAAACGGGATAGAACCGCAATATTTAATAGATAAGTGGGGGGTAGACGCGACCCGAATGGCTCTTTATTCCTATGCAATTCCGGGCAGAGATGGCAGGGTATCCAAGCAAATTTTAGACGAGAGGGGAAAGAATTTCAGGAATTTTGGGACAAAGCTGCAAAATATTGCAAGGTATGTGCTGGATCTCGGGGAACCAGTTTTCAGTGCCCAGAGACCAGCATCAAAGAATAGTGATGACGAATTGATTTTGGATGAGCTTGAGAAAACTACAAGGAAAGTAACCAAAAACTTGGAGTCGCTAGAGCTTCATTTGGCAGTTGATGAGATTTACGAATTCGTTTGGCATAGATTTGCCGATAAATATATCGAGTCGACAAAAGGAAGACGCGATGATGCCCAGCCCGTTTTAGAAAATGTCTTAAAGCAGGTTTTGATTTTGCTCCATCCGTTTATGCCTTTTTTAACGGAAGAATTGTATCAGAAGTTTGATGTGAAGAGGAAATCAATAATGCTCGAGGATTGGCCGAGCGTATAATTCCCGCAAAATACTCGCCCTTCGACGACGCTCAGGGCGTTAATTATTAACGCATAATTAACGCAATAATTACCGCACGATTTATTACTCTTTTGGAGATTCTTCTGAAGGTTTTTCTTCTGCTTTTGGTTCGGCGCCTTCTTCTGCTGCTTCGCCTTCGGGTTTTTCTTCACCTTCGGCTGGTGCCACTTCTGCGGCGGCTTCTGCCGCTTCTGCTTCCATTTCTGCTTCGACTGCTTCCATCTCTTTGGTGACCAACTCGCCGATTGATGCCACTACCAATTCTTCGTCGGTTTGGATTTCGATTTTAGACCTGTCAATTTTAAGGTCCTTTATGCGAATTTCATCACCGATGTTTTCCAGTTTTGAGATGTCGACTTCTATATTTTCGGGGAGGTCTGATGGTAAGGCTTCAACTTCAACTTCGGAAACCGGCGTCAGGAGCAAACCAACTTTCTTTTCGACTGCAGGTGCCTCACCGACAACTTCGAGTGGTACATTAACTTTGACTTTTTCGGTTAAGTTAACCTGATAAAAATCAACATGAAGCGGTTCGTCGGTTACAGGATGAATTTGTAAGTTGCGGACAAGAACAGGGAGTTTTTGGGAATCAACAGCAAGACTGATTATTCCTGTTTCTCCGGCTTTTTCAAAAACCTTATGGAATTCTCCGGCTTTGACCTGGACATGAACGGTTTTAACTTTGTGGCCAAAAACGTGTGCCGGGATAATTCCATCTTTTCTCAGTTGTTTGACCTTGCGGCCGAGAACCGTACGTTTTTGAGCTATGAGTGGAATTTGCTCCATGGTGGAAATGTTAACAGAAACCTATGGGATAGGTCAATTGGCTGGTTTAATTTTTACCAACGCCGATTTCAAATTGCCGGTCGGCAGCAAGGTTTGTGTCTATTTCGATATTTTGTTTATTCTGAGAGTCGTTGCTACCGTTTATCGATTTGACTACCAGGTAGCCGGGCAGGTTTAGGTGAAAGATAAAAGGGTCTTTTTCCGTGCCGGGTTGTTTTTGAACATAGAGGTTATATGAGGGCGCTTGCTCAAGCTTGATGTTTTTAGGTATTCGGTAAGTTAAAGTTATTGTTTTTGTAGACTTTATGGGAACTTCCACGTAAGTTGCCAGTACAGTCAAATTGTTTTGAGTTGTAACTTCAACATTTTTTAGGTTTGAATCGTCACCGTTTTTTACTTCAAACAGGCTGGCCGCAAAAGGTACGTATACCCTTAAGTAATTCACGTATTTGCCCGCAGGCCATGTATCTGCCTGACTGTTATTTTTGTAAGTTATCGAAAGTTTTGCAACTAAATCCGCATCACGGCCAATAGTCATTTCATATGAAACGCTTCTTTCTAAATGCCTGTTTGCCTTGTTGGCGCCAAGGTTTGCTTCGGACAAGGCCAGAAAATCCCTTGTTCCTTTTGAATCGTCGCCAGGATTATAGAAAGTGGGTGGCAGGGGATGATCCCAGCCCTTGGTTTTGACAAAAGACGCCAGATTTGGGTCGTCAAAAGCGAACATTAAATGCCTTTGGGAAAGGGCATCTTTTGTGGCTTGGATAATTCCGGTCCATGGAGCAGGGTTTTGGCTCGTGGCATTTGCCATCATTTTTGTAGTCATGCTTTGAAAAAGGTTATTGGTCAGGGTAGCGAAGAAGTCTTTCTTCTGGGTTGAGCCTGGGAAAAAACCGACTTCGGAATGATATTCACCGCGCTCGAATAAATTCTGGGCAGTTATAGTTTCGTTATAATCGGGAAGTTTTATGGGACCGATTTTATCAAGCAGTGACTGGATATATGTAAGATCAAGCGCAATTACACCATTTACGTCTTTGCCTGTTTCCTTCTTATACAAATCGCGGGCAGTTGCTGAATTTAGAAGAAAATCAGCGCTCCAATTGGAATCCCGTAAAAAGAGTTGTTTCGTTCCAAGTTTCTCGGTTATCTGCGGCGGGGGGTCGATCTTTTCTTTAAGCTGTCCGTCGATATTATAGATATCGTCAACTGAAACATTCTGGAATTTGCCGTTTTCAAATTCAATAACCGCATAATTGCCTATAAATCCGCCGCCAGGCCGGAGTTCCGTATTATTTTGCAGAAGAACCAGGTAGGTTTTTTTGCCTTCCCGGCCAACTAAATCACCGGTAAAATTAACCAATTCAAGTGCCGACTCGGACAGTTGGTTTAAGGTGATTAGTGATTCCTTTGCCGTTTTTAATTTCCCGGCAAACTGCATGAAGTTTGCATTATTTATCAGCTCACCGGCTTCTGCTGAAAGCATGTAAGCATTCTGGTAAGCGGCGGTTGGGGTTTCTAAATCAAGATTGTTGTTATTTGAATTTCTATCGATTATCGATTTGATGTCCTGGGTATATATTTGTGTCGCCTCGACAAAAAATGTTAATGCTTGTGCACCTTTGGATGATGCCAGCAAAATTTCATTTAAACTGTTTCTCTGGTCTCTGAGGACAAATTTAAGAGGTAGGGTTAAAACGGTAGTTTTATTGTACGCTGCTTTGAAAGAATTCGATGAAGACTGTGCTTTTTTTTGTGCATTAGTAAAGTCCCCGGCCATAAGTAAATCTTTTGCGAGTGTCGCATTTCGAACCCCAAGAAATGCATCAAGACCCGTCTTGGCAACTATCAAAAGCAGGATTATTAAAAATAAAATTAGTAATTTTTTTAAATTAAATTTCCTTGACAACTTTGGTACCGTTGGCAGTTTTTTGGGTCTTAAATGGGAAAGTTGTTCCCTACGCTCTTCAACAGCTAAGGCTTCCGGCCGTTTTTCCTCGACAACATAATGTGTCTTTTGTTGGGAGGCAACAATATCTCTTTCCTTAAATGACTCTAGGGTTTCTCTTAATCCTTCGTTAAGATCAACTTTAGGTGAAAATCCAAGATCAGTGATTCTAATTATCGGTTCTGTGGTCTCTTTGATTTCTTGCTTGGGGCCGGCAAAAAAAAGCCCCAGTTCTTTTGATAGGACATTTCGGGCCGAGTTCTGAATTTCGTAGGCAACAGAAAGTGTTCTTGATGGCGGTTGCGAAATGATAAATCGAATATTTTTGTGATCTTTTGTGGCCAGGAATTTCTCTACGGCTTGTATCGCGTCGTTAATGTATGTTGGATAAACCATCTCGCTCCCTTCTTTTTCTAAAATAACCTTGTCGGTTGTGATAACTTGGGCAATTAGGGCGGCAAGCTTATTGCCAGAGGAAAAATAATCCAAGTGCTTATGGGTTGTCCCTCCATCCACAAGCGGCATACCCGGACCGTAAACATCACCAACTAAAAATAGCTTTAAGTTGCTTTTTAGTTGTTGGTCTTGGCTCATATGCTCAAAAAGTTGGGTGCTTGCATAAATTGGAGCAAGAAAGAATACTTTTGTGGTGCCGGCTTTTGCGATATTTATCAAGTTTGCGGTTTGTGTCGGCAGGCTGGCAGTTTGATTAAAGGTTCCGGTTGAGGTTATTTCACTTGTGAGATTTAAAATTATGTCAAATTTTGGTAGATGTTGTGGGATTGGCTGTGTTAGGTCGATCTCGGCAAAGGTAAAGTTAGGGTTACTTAAAATGTCCCCTGGAAGGCCGTTGGTCCCAATACCATAAACAGTGTGCCCTTGTGATAAAAAGTGTCTTGACAGGTTGGAACCCAGATATGACCCGGCATCGTTTATTAACAGATTTAACTTCTTTTGGGCAGACGGTTCCATTAAAACTTAAGGTATGTTTTTAAACCTAAAATTAAAAACGCAAAAATAATACCCAGACCAAAGCCGGCAAGTGCCAATACTTTTGAGTTGAGGGAATGATAGGCAACGTCAATTTGGCCGGATATTGGGCTGAGTGTAAGGGTTGGCCCAACAGGGTTAAGTTCTTTCATTTTTTTACTAAAGGCATCAGGGATGCTTTCCATTTGGCTTTTAGGGGCACCAGAGTCCTGGGCGGTAGCAGTTATCCTAATTACTTGAGGGGCAATTTTGTTAACCGCAATTGTTGTACCAGCGCTTTTCGCCTGGCTTTGGAAACTGCCGCTTTCTAAAATCGCAACCGCCGTGTCTGTTGCGTTTATGGCGGTGCTTTGCAAGAAATAACCGCCAAAATCATAGCCTTGTGGCTGGGTAGCCTCTTGGAGTTGGTTCGAGAGGTAGAAAGTACTTTGCGCCCAGTAGCCGGACTCCAGGTGCGGAGCAATGAAATAGGCAGAGAAAGCGCCGATTAAAGCAATTACCACGATAAAAAGTGCGTTATTTTTCGTAATTTCTAAATATTTTTTAAGTTCCATGTCTATCTAGGGCAATATTGACTTGCCTGTCGGCTTCCTGATTTTTGATTCTTGGCACATGTTGGTACACAATAGCGCCGAAATTTGACTCCAGGGTTCTCACTTTGAAAATGAGGTCTCTTATTGTCGCATTTTTGACTTTAAAGATTCCATTGACTTGTGAGACGACAAGCTGGGAATCAAGGAAAAACTCGAGCTTTTCATCTTTTAAATGCTTCCCAAGCCATGTGAGCGCTTCGATTAGCGCAGTATACTCGGCAAAATTATTGGTTGCAATTCCGATGTAACCATTCTGCTCGTGAATTGTCTTGTTGTCCTTTTTTACAACAAAACCGTATGCCGCCGGCCCCGGGTTACCACGAGACCCACCGTCGGTGAAAATTTGTATCATCTTTTGGTATTTAATCACTGTGACCCGTTTGGGGCAACGGGTACGGACTTACGGTACCACTTAAAAGGGGATTTAAGCGCGATTATGAGTAAGGCTGTGATTAACGCTTCGGATACGACGGTTATTGTGCTGGCTGCCAGAAATCCGTACTTAGGAATAAAAACCAAATTAGCCAAAACATTAAAAACTGCTCCTATAGCATAGACCGTGATAAGCGTCTTTTGCTTGTCGTGGATTATTAACATATGCCAGAAAAGCGCCGAAACAAAAAAGAAGGGCATGCCAAGAGCCAGAATTCTAAGTGCCGTTTGTGAAGCGGCAAAACCCGAGCCGAGCAGGGCTGGTATTAAAAAGGCTGCTACAAAGAGGCAGGCAGTTAGGGCAATCGAGAATAGAAGGAGGGCCAGTGACCAGAATTTTATCTGTTTGTTGTATTCGTTTTTGTTGCTTTTAAATAAATTAGCAAGCAGGGGATAAAGAGCGTTACTAAAAAAGATGGGTATGGCGAGTGCTGCCTCGAAAAATTGGTATGCAAGACCGTAGAGGCCAACTTGAAAAGACGAACTACTGTAAGAAAGAATAAGAATATCAATCCTAAAATAAACAAGGTTAAAAAACAGGGCAATGCCGATTGGCCAGGCACCACTAATGAGGTTTTTTGAGGAAACTTTTGAAAATTCCGGCAAAATAGAAACTTTATAAATATTTGTGATTATGAAATAGGCAACAATGACAAAGGTCACTCCGCCCAAAACATACGCCAGGGCATAAATCAAAAGAGATGATTTTAGTAGAGCCGCCACAACAGTTAAGACTAAAATAATTAAGGTGCCAGCAACGCTGGCAATAGCCGAAAGGTCGTAGCGCAAACTTTTCTGGAAGAAAGCATTGGCACTGGTGAAAAGTGCTTGGGTCACAATTGTGGTGGAAGCAATAACTATTCCAATTTTAACCAGAGGGCTGAAGCCGGTGCCAAGATTTGCGTTATATGGAAGCAAAAAGCTCATCGATATGGCGACTGAAGCTAAAAAGACGGAGACTATCAGGCGTAAACCAACCAACGCACGAATAAGAGTAGACTGGGGCTCGCCGGTCGTCAGCTTTATGTAGATGGCGTTAAAGCCAAAGTCGGCAATGGTGTAGAAATAACCTACAAAGGTGAAGATTTTAGTGAAATCACCGTAGCCGGCGGGGCCTAAAGACCTGCCGACAATTATAGTTATCAAGAGACTTGAAGTTGCCGTTATTAATTTTCCAACAACCTGGGAGGCTGTATTGTAGATAACTTTTTTAAACATCTATTGGGTAAATATATCAGGAAGAAGATTGTTTTGGCGAACTTATTACAAAAGCAAGGCTTAACCAAAACATAAAAAGGCCCTGCTGGAGTGTCCAGAGAAAATGGTCAATGGACGCGAAAATCAGGACGGAAATAAAAAGTGCCGTTTTTCCTTTGGTATGCGCCTTTTGGGCAACGGCAAAGAGCATGGTTGAAAATAGAAGCAGACCAATAAGGCCATTTTCAACCAAAATCAATAAAAAGACATTATGGACCGGCTGCAGTAACCTGATTTGGGAAATAGAGGTCAAATCCAGCTTCGCAAGTTCAATGATGAAATTGTTTGACCCAATTCCGAAAAGTGGATTTTTTAATGCAAGACTGAAAGCTGCCTGAATTAAGGTCAACCTTTCGGCAAGAGATGCAACCTGGCTGGTTGAGATCAGTTTGAAAAATACAAGAGTTGAAAGTATAAGAATAGCTGCCCGGGTTGCAAGCTGGCGCAAATTACCAGAAGTATTAATAAAAGCTGAAAAAAGTGCAAAGACGGCACCCTTGGAAAAGCTTATAAGAGTCGCTATAACAGCCAATAATGAAGTTAGTTTTGCGGGTTTGGTGGCCATTAACATAATCAAATAGACAGTTAGGAATGCACCCAAAACATTTGGGTGGGAAAATGTGCCATACGGCCTTAGAAGCTGGTAACCAAAAATTTGAAAGTGGGCAATATCCGGGGTAGTTGTACTGAAAGTCCTTTCTCCTAAAATCCAAAGGCCCAAAGACCTTTGGGATAAAAACTGCAAAAATACTACCACCGACTGCCAGATAAGCGAGGCAGTGATCACTTTTGGTATCAGCTTGTTAAGATTTTTGCTTTCAAAGTCGTGTGCCGCAAAAACAGAAAGAAGGCCAAACCCTATGATTTTTAGAGTGAAGTACATGGAAGCCTGTTTGGATATCGATGCCAACAGTGAATTGGCTACAAGGTAAAGCACGAATGCCCCGAGACCGTAGAGGTAATAATTGTTTTTTACCAGAAACTGTTTAAACTTTGCCTTTTGGTTTTGGCCTGCGGTTGCCAAACCCCAAATGGATACCAGTATGTACGAAGTGATTATTAAATCCGAGAAGTAAAGCGTTTGGGCGCGATAATCGATAGGAATTCCCAAAACATAGGAGTAATTTGGGAAAAAAAATTTACCAAGCTGGATAGGAAGACTTGCTAGAACTACCAAGAAGAGTATTTGAGCTTTTGACATCAACTATTTTGTAGGCAGCTCAAAGCTATTTAGGCTTAATTATCAAGTATCTGGCGTCGCCCTCTCCTTGTGAGACTGTGGTAACCGTCGGGTGGCCAGTTAGATAAGAATGGATTACCCGTCTTTCCGATGGCCTGAGGTTGTAGAGGGATTCTTCTTTTCCGGTTTCCTCCACACGCCCGGCAATGGAGGCAGCCATTTTCTCAAGCCTTTGTTCCTTTTGTTTGCGCCAACCGTCGATGTCGAGAAAAATTTCAAAATCATCACTTTGGGTATCTGCTTTAAGCCTGACAGCCAATATAAACTGAAGGCTTTCGAGGTTTGCGCCTTGCTTACCAATCAGAAGCGATGAGTCATCAGAAGATATATCAACAAAATATGTATTGTCGATTTTGGATATTTCGGCCGTCGCGGAAACGTTAAGCATTTCGATCAGGCCTTTAACGTTTTGGGCAACCAAGTTTTCGTCCAATTTTGATTTCATTCGAATTAATTACGAATTTTTACTGCGAATTTATGCGAATTCATTTTCTCCACTTCTCCGGCAGGTATTTGTTAAATGACCCCGCCCCAGAGATCGTATATTGCTGAATGATGCCGATTATAGTAAATGTGTTCCAATAAAGCGAGAGGCCAACCGGGAAACCATAAGAGAAGAAGGCTATCATTGCCGGCATAATATATACCATCTGGGACTGCATCGAAGCCATTGCATCTTCCGTACTTTCTTTTTCTTTGGCAGGTTTTTTGGAAACCGCCTGTTGTTGAGGCATAAGCATTTTGGATTGGACGAACTGGAATAGCCCGGTCAAAAGGGGAATTGCCAAAATTATAAAGCCGACATGTGACCAGTCACTTGGTTTGTCTTCAAGCCTGAACCCAAAAAACGACGTATTAGGGATTTTGTCCAGATATAAGCTCTTGGAGTAGAGCATGTTATTAATGTTATTTATAAAATCGGCATTTTTAAGATCAACTATTTTCAAAAGTACCTGGTAAAGCCCGATAAAAACAGGGATTTGTAAAAGAAGCGGCAAGCAGCCTGCTAGAGGGTTGACATTATGTTCTTTATAGAGTTTGGTTACTTCTTCTTGGTGTTTAACTTTGTCGTGACCATGCTCTGCCTTTATACGGTCAAGGTGGGGTTTTAAAGCCGCCATCTTTTGGGTGCTTTTAAGTTGGGCTGCCGTGAGCGGCCAAAGGGCGAGGCGGATTAGAACCGTCAACAGAATAATGGCAAAACCAAGCGCCCCCGGAAGATGAATAAAAGTAAAAATCTTATAGAAGACTATTAAAACGTTTAGAATCGGGGCGATAAGTACTAAGTCGAAAATATTCATTTAAGCCGGGTCAAAATAAGGTTTTTTTGATAATGGATGGCACGAGATGACCCTTTTTAAAGTTAGTACCAATCCTTTGAACGGGCCGTGTTTGTCAACCGCGTCAAGCATATATTGGGAGCAAGTAGGATCAAACCTACAGGAAGCAATGCGTGACGGGAAAAGGTAATGGTAGGAAAGGAATAAAATTTTAACGATCTTCTTCATTTTATTTTTGTAATAAGCGGTTCCAGTTTTTTTAAAACATCATCGAGTTTTAGCCCTGATATGTTACTTTTGATGATTATTTTAAATTCACCTTCGGCTTTCGCGAACTTTTTGAATCCCTCTTTTAATAGCCTTTTTATTCTGTTTCTGTCAACTGCCTTAGGGGCAATTTTTTTTGTTACTATTATTGTTAGCCTGAGAGCACCCGGCCTTTTTTTAAAAACCAAAACAAGATCTCTTGATATTGCTTTTTGGGTTGGAAGGCTCTTAATTTTTAAAAGAGGGCAACATCAAACGGCAAGTTTTGATCTTTTCTTGGCCCTTCTCCTTTTTATAACTTTCTGCCCACCAGAAGTTTGCATTCTCTTTCTAAATCCGTGTGTTCTTGCCCTCTTTTTTTTCTTTGGTTGGTAGGTTCTTTTCGGCATGGGGAAAGCATATATGACAAGCCTTGATTTTGCAAGTATCGAGGCCGTTTTCTCGGTTATCCACAAACCGTTTTTGGCTGTTGACAAGTGTTGAAAAGTTTTGTAATCATAGTAGCCGGAGCAAAAAATTCAAGATCTTCTTCTTGCGAAATTAGATCTTCAAAATACAGCCTGCAAACGCGCATCCGCGCACCGCTCCTTATTTTAAAAAATACTTGAGGTGTAAGTGTATAAAGAAGGACAAAAAGTCTGGAGTGAGATAGTCTCCAAGTTAAAATTGCGGGTTTCAACGTCTATATTCAAGACCTGGTTTTCTGGGTCTTTTGTTTTGGACTATAAACTAGAAGGTGGAAAAGGCCTCTTAATTGTTGGTGTTAAAAACAATTTTCTTAAAGAACAGATTGAAAGCCGTTACAAGGAAACAGTTACCCAAATATTAGTAGACTGCGGACACAAAAATACCGATGCGGTTTTCGTCGTTGCTAACAAAGAAGCGGTTGCCCCTCTGGTTAGTGCACCTATTTTTACCGGTGTAGTGCCGGAATACTTTGTAAAATCTACAAGGGCTGACTCTTTAAACCCAAACCACACGTTTGGTAATTTTGTTGTCGGGTTTTCAAATAATCTTGCGTATCTTGCCGCAAACCGTGTAGCCGAGGATTTGGGTGGCGCTTACAACCCATTTTTGGTTTACGGGGCCGTCGGTGTTGGGAAAACCCACATTTTGCAGGCTATTGGGAACCAGGTTTTATCGAGAGTAGTCGACGCTAAAGTTTTATATGTAACTGCCGAAAAATTCACCAATGATTACTTGGAATCTTTGCGCAATAAAACACAAGCTGCTTTCAGGCAAAAATACAGGAGCCCCCACCTGCTTTTGGTTGATGATGTCCAATTCTTGGCTGGCAAGGAGAGTACCCAAGATGAATTTTTCCACACTTTTAATGAAATCTGCCTTTCGGGCAGACAGGTAGTTGTCGCCAGTGACCGGCACCCAAGGGAACTTGGGCGACTTAAGGAAAGACTAGTCAGCCGCTTTTTGGGTGGGATGTCTGCCGATATCGGACTACCGGACGCGGAAATGAGAACTGCTATTATCCTCGCAAAGTGCGCGGAAAGGGGAGTCAAGCTCGCGCCGGAGCTGGTTGCCTGGGTTGCACAAGAAAGCACCGGTGGGGTTAGGGAGCTTGAGGGTACTTTAACCTCGACACTGGCATACATGAAGATTAACGCCGGCAAGGCAAGTGTTGACGATATTAAATCTGCAATAAACAATAGCCGCCGGCCAACACAACCAGCCCCCACACCGGGCCGGGTTATAGAGGCTGTGTCAAAACATTTTAAAGTTGATGCCCTTTCTTTGCGTGGTTCAAGCCGAAAGGCGTCGCTGGTTTTGGCCAGGCAGGTCCTGATGTACCTTCTGCGCACCGAACTTGGTTTGCCTCTTGAACAAATAGGTGAGCTTGTGGGCGGGCGGGACCACTCAACGGTTATTCATGGAATAGACAAAATCAATAACCTAATTTCCTCAAGCCAGGGCAAGAAGGATGAGGTCTTAAGAGTACAAACATTAATCCACGGATAATTTAATGTTCTCCACCTACTTTACAGCTTTTCATATGCTTTTAAAAAATTTATACACTACTTTATCAACACTGTTTCGCACTTATTTTAATGGTCTTTATAAAGTTATCCACACTGCTTATAATATGACGACGTTTTTAAGAAAGCTTTTAGTTAAGCTTTACAATAAAAACCTTATAGATTTTGCCCTTGTTGGGATTTATAATCTAGATAGTTTATAATCCCCGAGTCTGTCCCCTAAGATTATGAAAGTAATAATACCTCAGAACGAATTACTA
>Ga0075629_109_pt1 | contig 34049 bp, 29 predicted proteins | sample RifGroA1_FD_68381 | JGI IMG/M metagenome (GOLD analysis project Ga0075629, IMG submission 68381) | Microgenomates (Curtissbacteria) bacterium GW2011_GWA1_40_16 | reverse complement strand
GTTGGAAGATATGAAAAGCCAGATTTATAAAAATCCTAAGTCGTTGATCTCTACTGAAACGCTTGAAAATGATAATTCTTTGGCAAAACATCATAAAAATAGTCAAACATCTCAAACTTCGATTGAAGAACAAATGGGTGAAACGAATCATGGAGAAGATAACCAGCAGTCCAAAGCAGAAAAGATAGGTAAAGAAAGACAAATAACAGATTCAACAAGCCCAATATTTTATGAATATTTAGATTTAGCTGATAAAGAAAAAGAAATTGCGGGGTTATTTTTTGAAAATGGGTTGGATATTAATGAAATTGCAGCAAAATTAAAAATAACTACATCTCAAGCCTCAAATTTTTTTTGGAATGTGTTAATTAAATATCGGGTATATGTTCAAGACAATTTATTACAGCATAATTTAATAAGTCAGAATCAACAACAGCAATAAACATTCAGTAAAAATTGCTTCTTTGCTAGATCTTTAAAACCACAGTTTTTACAGGGTTTTTTACAGGGTCGTTTTTACAGGGTCGGACCCTCGGCTGGATTCGTTCACAGGGTCGGACCCTCGGCTGGATTCGTTCACAGGGTCGGACCCTCGAAAATACAGAGCGTTGTGACAATCCAGAGAATCAAAAATATTGTAAATTCAATTTTTTCGGGAAATAATCAGAAATTTGATTACAAATAAACAAACTCTCAAAAAGAAAATATGCTACCATAAAATTATCATGCTTAAAATTATTAAGACTTTATTTTTAGTAGGAATAATTTTCGTAATTTTTTATATTGTGATATCAATCTATCTGGTTAAATTTGATTCAACTTCCCCGCTTGGTCAGAATTTAAGGAAAAGTATTATCAAATATCCATTTTTAGTTAGCTTTATCAACCTGAATCAACCAGGGGATAATCGCTATGCTTATGTGAGCGCTCATAATCCTACAATTTCAGTTAAGGTATTTTATACACCAAATGTGATACCTGATACAGACATATCAACTTGGATTACAAATATGATGACAGAAACAGTTGGAAAAAAAATTGATCTAGAAATGTTACCACTGACAGAAGCTGAAGCACTAAGTTACAGCGATCAGGATTTAAATTTGATTAGGAAAAATAATGAATCCGAAAAATTCAATAATCCGGTTTTAAATATTTATTACTTAACTTCATATGCAGAAAAACCTTCATATTTAGGTTTGACTTTGCATCGGGATACTATTTTTATCTTTAAACAAACCATGCTGGATATTTCAGAGAAATTGGAGATTACTAAACGCCTGGAACAGTCAACTGTCTCGCATGAATGGGGACATTTGTTAGATTTGCCCCATATTGAAGAGTTGGGCTGCGTGATGTCAAATTATCTGGAAACTTATGAAAATTGGCCGATGAAAGAATCCATGATTCCTCTGACTCATTGCTGGAGCACGCTCTATGCGTTGGATAAGTTAAAAGCCAGCGCAAGATAAATTCACAGATTTTCCGAGGGTCGGACCAATATGAATAAACTGCAGAAATTTCTAAATTCGATTGTTACTTAAAAAATTCAGATTTCTCCAACTGGATAAGAGCCATGATGATTGAATACTTTGTAAAATCTTCTCTGGTAATTCTGCCTTCAGTAAGTACTCCGACAATGCCGCCTGCTACTGCACCAAGTTTTTTATGATGTGTAAACCCAAGTTGTTTGAAAGCCTGACTTGCATCTGCTTTACCGTTCAATATCATTTTGGTTACTTCCTTTGGCCATTCATAGGCAGGGCTAAGACCTATATAAATGTCTTTACCATCATAAATAACACATGCACCAACTTCCATAAAACCAGTTTTTGTATATGGTACTTCCATCAGGCCACTTTCTATCCCGAAGCTGTAATTGCAGTCGTTAAAAGCATTTTTTGATCTTTCTACTGCTCCTTTAATAGTTTCCTTAATGCTCTTTGGATGGCCAAATAATTCTACGTTTACATCAATTCCTATAATTTGAGGTTTTGGAAAAAGATTTGGGTAAAGGATAACTGCATCTTTGACTGCTTGTATTTTTGTTTGGTTTTTTGAACCGACATTTATTTTCATTTTGATAAATTATAGCAAAAAGTTCGAAGATTCATTAGAGACAAGATATTTATGATTTCCCGATGGTCTGACCGTAAAAAATTAGGAAATTGGCGGAAGATGAAGTTGTTCTTCAATTCTTTCAACTCTTTTTCGAATATCTAAATATTCTCTGTCGAAAAAGCTAACCATTATTTTTATATCACTTCGAATATGAGATATATCTGATTTCACAGTTTTCATATCTGATCTGATATCGTTAGTTACTTCCTTTACAATCTTTTGGATTTGGGACAAATCATTTTTTGTGAGCATAAATGCAATTTACAACTAAATAGAATTTTTTTCAATCAATCAAACAATATCAAGTTATTTTAGTCAATTTTTATGGCAAGGTTACCAGGAGACTCGAACCTGGAAAGGCAGTTTTGTCCCAGAAGTATCTTGCTTGCCCATCGTAGCTTTAGCGAAGTTGGGCAGGCTCGCCCTGATTCGAACAGGGAATAGAGGTTTTGGAGACCTCTGTGATACCGTTTCACCACGAGCCTATAAAAAAAGCCTGCTAGAACTTCGGGATCCCGCACATCTACTTCTGATTTTATTAAATCAGAAAGATGGTGCTGGGAGAGACCCTCATGCTACCATTTCACTACAGCCCTAGTAAACTAAATAGATTATATCAAATTGTGGGGGACTTTTTAGAGAATTTTGACGGTTTTAAGGAGATTATTAAAGACTTCACCAAAGCCCATGATGGCAATATCTAGATTCATTCTGGTATTAGTCAAAATAACCACGTCAACAGGTGTTGTATCAGCTACTTGCTGATCATGATAAATAGTGACCATTTGGCCTGCAATTGATGCAATTTCTGTTTTTTCCGGAGTTACCGGAGGAGCGGCAAGAGAAGTGTCACAAACCAAATCAATTTTATTTTCATTGTTGGGAGCAGTCAGGCGGGCTGCGTTTGTTGCTTCAACTATTGTAAAATCAGCAGGATGTTCAAAACTTATTCCGCATCCATGATGCAGATAAGTTTTTGACGTAGTACCTGCTACATTTGTTGCAGGGCTGGCATTAGATATATAAGGTGAGGCTAAAACCGGGGAAGGATTTAAAGCTATTTGAGGTGAAGCTGACAAATTTTCTCCTGATAATTTTCTACCCAGATTTAATCCGATTAAAAGAGCAGCAATGATAGCCAGAAATGAGATGGTTATAGCAGTATTTCGATGCATAAGCTTCTAGTCTAACTTATCAACTTCCTTGTGCTTCGTGACTTTTCGGCATTTGCGGCAAAATTTATTGAAGTTTAATTTTTCTTTGGTATTAAGTTTGTTTTTAGATGACATGTAATTTTGTGATCCGCAAACTTCACATCTTAAAGTAAATTGAATTCGTTGTCCTTTTTTAGCCATCCGGGTAGTAGATTTTTGATATTCCTTACGGAATAAAAATAATCTTACTCCTCCTCAAAATTATTATTAAATATTAACCTGATAGTTAATTAAATGCACGAAGTGCAATCAAAAATTCACTACCCGGTAAGTGTTTGAAATTATACCCAAAGTAGCAATTAGATACAAGGGGAAAGGAGAACTTAGACGTTAAGACAGGAAGACAGGAAGATGAAAGAGGAATTATGAATTAAAAATTAAGAATGGAAGATAGGTTGTGCTTGAATAATTAATCTTTTAGAATCAAACCAGCCTGAACAGGTAAATATGGTCAGCATCTCAGTATTTGTAGGTTTTATATAAGCAACAGCATATTGATTAACTTCTTTTTTATCAAATATTTGATAGGTATGAATTTGGCCATTTACAGTTTTGATATCGATTTGAGCACCAATTTCAAGATCTTTCAATTTACCCAATATTTCCCATTTATTATGGCCATAAATGACAATATTATTATTTTCTCCCGGGTTGGAAGATGAAACTAAGTGATTTACATCAGTAGGTGATATTTGCCAATGAGTACCCACTATTTCTGATTCAACGATGGGTAAATATACACGCAGCGAGGGAATTATCAGTCTGACAGGAGAATTATTATTTAATTTAATTTGAGATTTGGCATAGGAAAGTTTGCTAAAGATCAAAATAAATCCGGAAATTACACACAACAACCCGATTCCGGTAAAAACTATATAAAGGCGGAAAAGTTTTGCAGAATTTTTTAATTTACGATAATTTTTTCGTTTTCCTGATCGCATAAGCAGATGAAATCATAGCTGAAGTTCCAAATATGATTAATGATATGCCCAATTCTTGCGTAGAGTTTCCTGTTGCAGCTAATACTTGACCACCCAGAACTTGACCTGATGGTTGATTATTTGAAGAACTGCTCTCGCCACCTCCGCCGGTTCCACCATTTCCATTGTTATTTTCATCATTTGGGGTTGGTGTGGGAGTTACTTCAGGTTGTGGGGTTGGTGTGGGAGAAATTTCAGGTACAGATGTTGTTGATGGGCTTGGTAGGTAAGTTGGGGATACATCAGGTGTTTCTGATGGAGTTGGTAGTGGAGAAATAGTTGGTCTTGGTGAAGATGATGGTTGCGGTGAACAACTAGGAGATCCTGTTGGCACACATGAAGGGAATGGTGAAAAAGTACAATTGCCGCTCGGACATGGAAAATCTGAGGGAAAAGGGCAAGTTATATCATTACATGAATATGATTGTTGTGTTCTATATTTTAGAACAAACAAAATGATGGCAACTAAACAAAATATTATAAAAAATAATTTTTTCTCCCGCATAGTATGGTTTATAACCTATATAATATTTCGAAAAACAGTGTATCATATTAATATTATCTTGTCAAAACGCTCTAATATAATTTATAAAATAATAAAACAAAATATTCTAAATATCTTATAAAAATTAAAATAAAAAAATTTTATTCTTAGGTTATAATTGATGCAAGTAAAATTATGGTAAAAATATATAAACAATCAAGTAAAATAAAAAAAATATTAATAATTATATTGATTATAGTTTTAGATATTGGTGTAAGTTTATATTTATTCAGAAATCGTACTCAAAATGTGAGAATTTCAAGTAATAAAGTAATTGAAAACACTGTTCCAGCAGTAAAAGAAAATAACATATGGAGCATGTTAATCACCGGTGATGTGATTCCTGCCAGATCAGTAAACTGGCAAATGACACTAAAAAATGATTTTATGTGGCCGCTTAGAGGTATTAAAGACATATTACAATCAGCGGATTTAACGCTGATTAATCTAGAGTCACCTTTGATATCTAATTGTCCCATTACAAACGAGGGCATGAAATTTTGCGGAGACACCAGATTTGCACAAAGTTTAAAAACTAGCGGAGTAGATGTAGTTAATTTAGCCAATAATCATTCATTAAATTATGGTTGGGAAGGATTGGGTGAAACAGAAAAATTATTGAATAATCTTGGAATAGATACGGTTGGATATACAAATAATGTTTGTTATTATTCTTCGAATCCCGATGCTGATCGGGATGAGAAGTTATCTGAAAAGAGTTCTCATCCTGCAAAGCCTGACTGCGTAGGCAGGCAGGATTCGAACAATAATGTTGATTGTTCTTCGTCAGTGATAAAGGTAGTGCAAAATATAAAAGTAGGTTTCTTAGGTTACAATACTGTTGGTCAGCAGTTAAACAGAGAACTGGTAAGCAAACAAATTACCGATTTAAGAAAAAGTGTTGACATAATTGTAATTTCAATTCATTGGGGTAAAGAATATACTCAAATACCTGAAAAAGAAGCAGAGGATCCCAAAGAACTTGGGCGATGGTTTATCGATTCGGGAGCAGATATTATTGTAGGAAATCATCCGCACGTAATCCAACCTTTTGAATTTTATGGTAAGGGTGTTATTTTTTATGCCATGGGAAATACTGTTTTTGATCAGGAATGGAGTAGTGAAACTAAAAAAGGCAATTTAGTGAAATTAAATTTTCTTGGTAAACAATTACAAAATAATAAAATAGAAATTATTCCCATAGGTATTAGAAATTACGGAGAAGCTTTTATTCCCTGAGCTTGTCGAAGGGTAATAATTTATTATTTATGTTACTTTCTTGCTTGTGCAAGAGAAGTAACCAAACCTGCCTGCGCAGGCAGGGAACACAAACCCGTGAGGATTTTTTGATTTTTCTAACTTCGTGATAATCAGGCGGAACCTCGGACCATTTGGCCGTCTCCGCACTTTAATCACTCGTAAGAAAAATTACAAAAAATACCTCAAGGGTTACTTTTTTATTCATTAAAAAATTTAAGCTTTGGATTTGATTGGTCATTTATCATTGGTCATTGGAAATTTTTATTGATTGCCTCTTTACAATCCCTCAAAAAATAATTTATTGTTAATATATGAGAAAACTTCTGTTTTTCTGCCTTTGTTTTGCATTGGACATAGTTTCGTTGGCAGTAATATTTAATAATGTCACCACTTATCAAAATCGCAATATTGCAAATAGTATACCTAAATCAGCTCAAGCTCAGGAAATCAGTTTAAATGATTATTTTGCCAAACAAGGGACTCCAGATGTTTTAGGCGTTTCTAAATTTAGCGATGTGATTGAGAGTTCAGCTATACCATCAGCTGTTCCTAAAAATGCCAAAACTACTAAAATAGCAGTTACTCAGCCGGTTAAATCTGTGAGTAATCAGCCATCTCAATTAACCATTGCAGTTTTAGGCGATTCTATGGTGGATACACTAGGTCCTGAAGTACCAGATTTGAAAACAGCTTTGCAAGCAAAACTGCCCAATACTAAATTAACAGTTATAAATCATGGAGTAGGGGCATCAAATATTGATTATGGCATTACCAGACTCACAAATGACTATACATATTTGAGTGAAGCCAGATCTTCTGTTTTAAGTACCAAACCTGATATTTTGGTTATCGAATCATTTGCATATAATCATTGGGAAAATAACCAAAGCGATATCAACCGTCATTGGTTGACTATGGCAAATTTAGTGAAACTTGTTAAGAGTGGTAGTCCCAAAACCAAAATCGTTTTTGCGTCAACTGTTGCACCATTTTGTCCGACATATACTGACGGATCAGCAAATTTAGCTCCGGATCAAAAATACATTCAATGTCAAACTGTCAAAGTATATTTACAAAATACTGTAAATTTTGCGACTTCCGAAAAGTATCCTTTGGCTGATGTATTTCATGCATCGCTATCTGGTACTGATGGAAATCCCAAATATATAAATTCAGGAGATCATATCCATCCATCTGATGAGGGTAAATCCTTATTTGCCAAAATTGTTGCCGAAACAATTTTATCTGTTTTATAAAATTGTTATGTCATCCTGAACGTAGTGAAGGATCTTCCATAGTTATTTTGTCGAAAAAAGTTATGTCATTCTGATCCCGATGAGCCTCAAAGCGAATCGTGGAGAAGAATCCCATACGATATAATAATCAAATAGTATGCTAATAAAGCATGGTTATGTTTATATACTCGCTAATGTATATAATACTGTTCTATATATAGGAGTTACTAGCAATCTGATTAAGAGGATTTGGGAGCATAAAAATAGTTATGTTGAAGGATTTACTAAAAAATATAATCTTCATAAATTAGTATATTTTGAAACTTTTGAAAATATCGAAGAAGCAATCATAAGAGAGAAATATTTAAAAGGTAAAAATAGGAATTTCAAACAGAAACTAATTGAAAAAACAAATCCACACTATAATGATTTATACAACAATATTCTATAAAATTGATGAGATTCTTCGCCAAGTCTGACTTGGCTCTGAATGACGATTAAATAAAAGAAAATTCTTGTCTTGTGCAGGCAGATTCACAAAACACTTCAAGGGTTAATTTAAAATGTTGATTCGTTGCTTACTTAGTGTTAAATTGGCCATAATATGAATTGGCCTCTTACATCTTCAGTGCCTGCTATCATTGAAATAATTAATTTTGCCCAAAAAAACTGGCCTCATATCTGGTGGTACCCCAATTGGTACTTAGGTGTGCCATTCCGTTTTATCAGTGGCCCTGTAGTGCCTTTGGCGGTTACTTTTATATCGCGGTTAGGAATTAATATTGAAAATTCATATTTATTATTAATTATCGTCACTTTATTATTTGGATGTATTGGACTATTTTATTTTGTTAAATCCTTAGGCGGAGGAAAATCAAGCCGAATTTGGTCAATAATTTTATTTTTGGCAGGTCCTGCCCAGATTTTTGGATTATTTTCCGGAAATGGGTTGAGAAATCTTGCTTTATGTTTGTTGCCGTGGGTCTTATTTTTTTTCAAAAGATCTGTAAAAACCGCTCAAACAGTTGATTTATTACTTACCGCAATTTTTTGTAGTCTGATGTTATTGATCGATATTGGGAGTTTTTTATCCATAATTGTAGGTTTGATAATTTTAATTTTCATTTACAAAAATTCCCGGATTTTAGAAGAGGGGATCATATTTGGTTTATTAGTTATTCTCACGTCATTGAGTTTAGCGACAATTTGGTATACTCCGCAATTTTGGTTGACTTTACTTGGTAATCCTTCATTTGGCGGTAAGCCGTTATTAAATGTAATTTCGTTTATTTGGCAATTAATTTTAAGTTTGGTACCAATTATCTTGGGTTTTTGGATTGTGCAAAAACGTTATAAGTTAACTGTCAAATTAACCCAATTTGCAATATTGTTTTTGGCAAGTTTTGGATTTTTGACTTTGGTAAGATTTGTATCAGATATAGATTTTTGGATGGATTGGTTGGGTTATAGTCTGGAATTACAATTAGCTTTGTCATTATTGTTGCCTCTAATAATAGGTAGATACATTAATAAATACTTTGTTATATTAACAACTATTATATTATTGACAATTGGAAATGGTTTTGTGGTCTATAAGTTTTATATTAAAGATTACCAAGCGAGGATTGATTATAAAAACCAAATCATAAACTTAACTAAAGATTTACCAAAGGGGAGAATATTTTTATCCGGCAGTACGGTATTTTGGCTTAATAACAAGCTTAATACACAATTGATGCAGGTCAGGGGTAATCGGGATGAAGTGGCAACTCATCCGGCCTGGGCAATGGGAGCATTTGCCATAAGAGAGAGTGGTGACAGGCAAATTGTAAAGAACTGGTTAGATATTTTTGGTGTTAGCTATATTTTATTACACAAAGAAAATAGCCATGAATATTTCAAGGATTTTAAACATCAGGAATCTTTTACGGATCTTAACATTGTAAAAGAAGATAGCGGCAATGTGTTATTGTCTTATCCGGTAAATTTAGTTCGCGTGGCTGATGAAAAACTATTATCAATTGCGTCAATTACGGTTGGCAATGATTTACCTAAATTGACTAGTTATGTTAGATATTTAGAAAACAAATTAACCTTAACAATGCCTGATCCTGATCAGATACAGGTTATAAATGACACTACATTGCCTCAGGGGAAAATAATCTCTTTAAGTCTCACTTACAGTCCGAATTGGATGATAGTACAAGGTGCTGGGAAAACAGTGAGAGACGGGGTAGGAAATTTGGTTATTATTCCCATAGCAAATAGCCGTGATTTTACTCTTCAATACAATGAACCTGTATTTAGTTGGGTATATGGCATAATTACCAGTATAATTTTTGTCACTTTGATCTTAAAAAAAGAATTACTGATACAATTATTTAAGCGGAAATTGCCGGCTTTGAAAATAACTACTGACGATGAAGAGAATAATTATTGAAACCGCTTAAATTTTACTTTATACACAATTTATCCACAAATTGCTTACTTACGTTAGTTTTTTTCTAATTATGTCCCGAAGTCAATTATTACAAGCTATAGACAGATGCTGATGTTTGGAAATAATTTGAACATGAGTTTAATTGATAAACTTAATAATTTTTAACTGAATGATAAATATTAATCGTAAAAATATTAAAAAATTTATCTATAATCAATAATTTAGACCTTAAATTATTCTAAAAATCAGCTCAAAATATCAACCAGACATCGAAAACATGACACAATTTGTGTTCAATTAGGTTTTTAATTTTCATAAATTTTCTATCAAGCTTAATTTAAGAGTAGAGGACAGTATTTAAATCATAAGCATGCGTATATAAGATATATTTTTGCAAAACTAACACTAACTACAGGGTATGACAGCATTACGGAAGTATAATTGGTACTTTTAAGCTAAACATTAGAATTACTGGGAAAATCAATAAAAATGTAAAATTCTGAGTTCTAAAATCAACATCAGGCAAGTATCCTCATAACAATTTAACAAACAACCTATAGTTAATAATTTAAAATAACTCATAGTATTTATTAAATACACCTTATAATTACTAATTAAGGCCATGTTTATACTGATTTATATCTTTTGTGGATAACTTGAAAGAGAGTAATTTATTCACATAGGCAGCTATTATGTTAAGTCCTCCCATAGCCACAAGACACTGTAATCGATTTTATAAGTGCATTTACAGTATTTAGTGACAAATTTATCTAATTTGTAAATTCAATTATAAATTATAAATTATACATTATACACTTGGATATCCTATAATCCCCTTGACATTGTGTACCCGGTTGTTGTTTACTTAAATTAGGCATGAATTTGTAAACACTTTAAGTCGATATTGGCTTGAGGCCAGGACATATAACTTATAAGAGATACTAAATATGTCACCAAAATTAACTATAATTGAACGATTAAGATTACTTAGACGGGTGTTGGAAGCGCATGAATCAGTTACCCAAGTGTGTAAAGATGCCGGTATATCCAGAGTCCTGTTTTATAAATGGTTAAGAAGATATAAAGATTACAAATCTTTCTCAAATATTGCCAAAAAGCAAACTGACAAGGATTTCTTGGTATCTGCTGTAAGCCCTTTAAAAGGCAAAATTGCCATAAGACCGCATTATGAGTTAAATACCAGAATTTTTGCCGTGCAGGATGTGTTGAATGGTAAAAAAACCGTTACGACAGTATGCCGTGAATTTAATATCTCCAAAACCATTTTTTACCGCTGGTTAAAAAGATACCAGCAAGCCGGATATTTATCTAAGGATCAATTTAATGAACATGCTGCCATAAATGCTTTGGAAGATAAAAAACCATTTATTTCCAGGTATGTTGGTCAGGTTGACAAAAAATACGAAGATTTGATTTTGGATGCTGTTGAACATTATCCGCAATTATCATCCCACAAATTAGTCAAAATTTTGCCATATGTTGGAAACCGGCCCGTAGTCGGTCATCATGGTGTGCAAAATGTTTTGCGCCGGTTTAATTTGAATACTTATGAAAGGCGCCTACAATATGCCCAACAACTAAAACGTACACAATTTGTATTCACTCCTTTCTTGGCAAAATTAATCTCTTTCATTATATATATGTTCAGTTTGCCTTTAAAAGTACGCAACCGGTTATTGGCGTTCGGTATAGCTTTTTTGGTTCCTTTAGGTTTTTCGATAGTACTTTTGGGCATTTTTGAATATGCAAAATTCATTATCAGAGCGCCTGCATTACCCATTACTTTAGGTTATATTTTTGCCACATTTGCGCTTTTATTCGGAGGACTTTTCTTCTTATACTCAGCTAAATATTACATTACAATTTTAATTGTTTTATTATTTTCACGTAAATCTTTTTCAACAGACGGTAGTAAGCAAAAAACCGATTATAACGCCAAAAATTTAGGTTTGACGCCTGACGTGTCAGGTATAAAATTAGACCGTCATCCTTTTGTCTCCATCTTATGAAGTGATAGTTTGTGATGATTCAACAGATGAAACCAAAGATATTGTTAATGAATGGAGAAATCATCCCAAGATAAAGATTTCCCACAGAGAATCCAGAGATGGTTTTAAAGGCGGAGCTTTGGATAAAGCCTTAAAAATAATGGATCATCGCACTGAATTTGTTTTAGTATTTGATGCTGACTTTTTACCATATCCTGATTCAATCACCCAGTTTTTGAAATATTTCAAAGCGACATGTGGTACCTTGAATTTTTCAAATAAATCCACAGGTCGTCCTGATACTGCCGCAGCAGGAGAAGGACCCCATATTCCAGCAGAAGATCCTATCGGTCTCCGCCAATTTGGCGGATCCCTCCAGGATGACAATAGTTATTCTAACTCTAATGTCGCTGCTGTCCAAGGTTACCAATGGCACGTACTTAATAAATCGGAAAACTGGGTGACCAGAGGCGTAAGAACTGAATATGCAGGTAGCTATGTCATTGAACGGTCAGGCGCCGAAGCCTATCAGGGTTTAAAACAAATATCAGGGAGCGTGTATATGATCAGGGCTGATGTTTTGAAAAGTTATGGATGGGGAAAATCTATCACCGAAGATTTTGAATTAACTCTCAAACTTTACCGAGACGGTTGGAAAGTAGTTTACACTCCATATGTTCAAGCGCCTTCTGAGTGTGTATCAACTCTTAAAAGATTGGTCAGACAAAGAATGAGATGGGCAGAAGGACACTCGCATAACATAAAGAAAATGTTTGGCAGTATTTTAGGATCTTCAAAAACGTCAGCTGTAGAAAAACTGGAATTTCTTTATCTATCTCCCTATTATTTACAGTCTTTTTTCTTCATTTTGGGTACATTTTGTTGGTTTTTATCTGAAGCTGTTTTTCGAGTCAGATTGCCATTTTGGACAGCAGTTTGGGGTTGGTCGTTGGTGCTCACCAACATGTTATCCCTGCCCCTAATGAACGCTGTAGGATTATTCCTGGAAGAAGCAGAAGAAAAAGATTATTTGGGTATATTTTCTTTTGTTGTTCTGTCATATATTATTACCCCTTTCCAAGCCTATGCCTCAATCAAAGGTTTCTTAGAAACCCAAGAGGGCCCCTGGTTTAGAACTCCTAAAACCGGTCGGATTACCGATACTTTCAAGAAAGGTTCATTCTACAGATGGATTACGGGAATATTTGGTAAACCTGAACCAGTGGTTTCTCTTAAAGTTCTTCCTAACTTAGCCTATTTAAATTCAACTTTAACCAATCACCCATTTAACAATGCGTTTTCAGTCTTAAGACCTAATCTGGCTTTAGCTTTGGATAAGGGAAATTTTAAATATATGCGAAAGTCTGTCAAACGTAGATTGCCTTTTGTAGGTAAGTTTCTGATAGTTATACTTTTAATCGGAGCATTATTAATTAACTATTTTGCAGTTTCAGTGCCCTCAACTTTTGCCTTTGGATCTGATGCCACACTAACCAGTACTGCTTACAACACCGTTGAGACAGGGACTGCTGCGGGAACGAGTGGAAATGCCACTCTCACTGTAGCTTCAACCACCAATTTTACCGCCGGTGACTGGGTATTGATCATTCAAATGACCGGTACAGGCAAAGGTGATTTTGAAGAAAGACTGATTAACACAATTGATTCCTCTACTCAGGTGACTTTTACTGAGAATAAAACCAATACCTATACCAACGACGGTACATCCAAAGCCCAGATGATCAAAGCCCAAATGAATGAAGACGTCACCGTGCCCAATGGTGTGACCGCCACTGTCAATGCATGGAATGGTACTGTTGGCGGAGTATTCTACTACATTGCTGATACATTTACCATTGATGCCGGCGGGATTGTGGATGTAAACGGTAAAGGTTTTGGTGGAGGGACTGCTGGAACTTTGGGTGCCGGAGATGCTAATGTTGGTGGAACAGGAGGTGCTGGTGGTGCAGGGGGCAGCGGCAGTGGAGATGGCGGTGGTGGTGGAGGCAGTGTTTCCACCCCTGCCGGTGGCGGAACTTCCTCTGCAAACGCCGTCCAAGATGGCGGCGGCGGAGGAGGCAGTGGTGGAGGAGGAGCAGGCGGCAGTTATGGCAGCGCTGCTTCTGCCGGTAGTGCCGGGGTAATTGGTGGAGCTTCAGGTGGTGGTGAGGTTGAAGCAAAAGCCGGTGGCGCTGCAGGAAGTGCCGGAGCTGCGGTTGCTGTTTATGGTTGTACTGATTTTACTGATGATGCTACCGGTTGTCTGTTTTTAGGTTCCGGCGGCGGTGGCGGTGGTGGAGGTGGAGGTGGAGGAGATGGTGATGATAATAATGGAGGCGATGGTAGTATTGGTGCGGTAGGAGGTGTAGGCGGAGGGATTATCTATCTGCATACCAATGCTTTAACCAATAATGGAATCATCAGAGCCAATGGAGCAGTTGGTTCAAATAGCGGTACTGCAACTGACGGTGTCGGTGGTGGAAGTACAGATGGCGGAGGCGGAGGAGGCGGAAGAGGCGGCAGCGGCGGCGGCGGTTCAGGCGGATCTGTCTGGCTGGCTGTAAATGCGACCTCTATTGGCGGTAATGGCACAATCACAGCTGATGGGGGGTTGACTGGATCTGCCGGAGCAGGTGGTGCCGGCGGAGCCTGTACTACTAGAGCTGATCTTGAGGGTGGTGGTGGTGCCGGCGGAGGTTCAGCTGCTGCTTCCGGAGGTTCCACAGATTGTACCAATGCCGGTGCCAATGTTACCGGTTCGGGAACTGTAGGTTCTGCCGGTGGAGCCGGACGGGTCAAATGTGATGATTCAGATGGCACCAGTTGCACTTTTAGCGGATCCTTCTCTCCAGCTTCAGGCAACACAGAAGTAGCTACTGCCCCGGTGCCTGATCTAGCTTTTGTTATAGGAGCACCATTAATGTTGGTGATCCCCAAACTAGCTCAAATGATTAAAAGAAGAAGATTGTTTAAAAATGAGAAAGTGGTAATGAATATTAATGTAAGTTAAAAAATTATTAAATTAGCTTGAATTATTTAATTAGAATAGTTCTCATCCGTTAGTTGACTGATTCTAACAATATTTATTTCGGAATTTAGGTTTTATTATGAAAAATACTTTAGCAAAAAATATTTATCTGTATTTGTTTATTTTACTTACGGTAAGTTTGTTGCTTTTACCGGTGATTACAACTTTTGATCATTTACTGACACGGTCATTAAACAGTATCGGTAATAATAATTTTATCCAACAGTATATCATTCCCCATGAAGCCAAAATAATTGCTGTGATCTTAAAACCTTTAGGTTTTGAAGTCATGCCGACTCCCAACGGTATTTATGTTAATCAAGTATTAGTGACTATTTGGTGGTCATGTGTTGGTTGGCAATCTCTCATATTGACTCTGCTTTCTTTCTGGCCGGGATTTAAAGCAGGTAATTTTACCAAAAGCTCAATTATGGAAACCATTATTTTAGGCATCTTGAGTTTTTTCTTTTTAACTGTGGTCAGATTAGTATCTGTGGCTGTAGTGGGCGCATATTTTGGTACCAATATTGCTTTGATGTACCATGACTATTTTGCAGCTACTTTGCTGACTTTCATCTGGCTGTTTGGATTTTGGTGGTTTAGTTATAAATTTATACTTGAAGAAAAATAGTTATTTAATAATTATTGTTGCATCAGGTTTAGGTTTTTTAATTTCAATTGGTTCTACTCTGGTATGAGAATGTAATTTATCATGAGATTTATATTCTCTGACCATATCTTTGGCGATTTTTAAAGCTCTGTCTTTTGATTGAGTAATCAGATACATAATGATAAATATTAGCAAACTGATGTCAAATCCCGCCAATAACACCAGTATTGGCAACCGATTGGTCATATCATCGGTAATAAAATTGGGTAAACTGATAAACCGGATAGTCCATGGTCTTTGGGTAATAAGGGAGGTTTTTATTATTGAATATTTAGGTTGATAGTTGGGATCATGAGTATATTTGCCATTATCAAGATTATAAATCAGTCTTGCGTCACTTAAGTTATTTTGCTCGCTGCCGTCAAAGATTTCGAAGTTAACATGATTTTCATCTTTAATATCTTTAAACAATTTGGAAAAAAGTTCTTCAGGTCGGGATCCTCCCAAGATTACACCTTCGAAATTTTTCTGCCTCTGGGCAACTGTTTCGTGCGGAACACCATTTTTATAAACCGGTACCGCAACTAAAAACTCCGGTTTTTCACCGCTTAATAAAATTAATTTATCCGTAGCTACAGCACGATTTTGGTCCCTGGCTTGTTCTAAAGCATATTTTTTAATAGGTTCAGATGTATAATCAAAGCCATAAGCTATGCTTCTCTCGGATAAAATCGGTGCTATATATATTATAGGATAGTATTCGTCTTTAGTTGCTTCGGGATAAATTCTGAAAGCTGCCGGTGTGGCAAATTTAGCATTCAGTTCAAGTGTGATTTTCTTTTCATAATCACTCCGTTCTTTTTGGGTTACCTTTTTGGCAAAAACAAAACTGGAAACACCCGGATACCTTTCAAAAATGTCTACCACATTGATATATTTAACAAATTCTTCCCGCGTTAAATCGTTGGATGCAATAAATAAACCTTGGACGCCGTATAAAGAGCTGATATATAGTTCCATCCGGGTATTGATGAGAGAGGTGATATTTTCAGCTTGTTGATTGAACTTAGCCAGATTTTCTTGTTCAAATCTATTTTTAACCAAATACCAAAGAAAAATACTTACGCCAATACCAAAAAACAAAAACAGGTATGAAAAAGCACACGGAGAAATTTTAAATCTTTTGAAACAATTAAGTTTCATATTTAAACCTAACTTAAGCATACATAAATTATAAAAATTACACAACCTAGCCAATTTTCAACTTTAAGGGTGATTTTTTGGGAATCCTTACCAAATCTGTTGTTTCTATATCCTCAATATGCGTTTGAAAAGCGTTATTGACATAATTACGGGATAACTTCTCGTAAGAGAAAATTAGAAAAACTATACCAATTTGGGTTGCGGCTATGCCTAAAAATAAAGACCAAAAAGAGATTTGAGACAAAAGCAGAATTATTCCACCGACAAATAACGTAAGAGAAATGACGGTTGACAAAATCATCAGGGTTAAATTCATATAAACAATAAATTTGCAGGTATATTTTCAGTATATATCAAATATTCTTCAAATACTAAACATATCAATCAGATGATTATTTATGATAGTTTAATTGGTATTTCCTCACAGTTGACAAAAAAGCCTTCGAGCCATACAATCAGGTCAACGTGTAGGTATCAATTTAACGAGAGAAATCCGTTTTGTCTGCTCTTTAAAACGGATTAGTGACAGATGTTATTTTTATCGATCTTCTTATCAGGTTTTACGTTGGGTATTTTTGCGGCACTCAAAATCTTTGCTCCTGAAAATCGACAGGAACAGTGGGATCCGCAACAATTTCCTGCTAAATATGCTTCCAAAACTCAAAATTTAATTAATCATGACAAAAAGCCTACAATTATTGGTCATATGAAGATAAAACACACTTCTGGTGTAGCTTCAGCCAAATAATATTTTAGTTTCTTACAGTCTTCCTATCTTATTTGTCTTATCGTCTTGTCTGTCTTATATCTGCTCATCTTCCCGTCTTCCCGTCTCGTTATCTGCCTATCTTATTGTCTTCCTGTCTCAATATTCATATACTTAATATATGAACCTTAGTCATAGGCTTGCTGATTCAAAAAAACTCACAGGTCTGGAAATAGTCATGCATAAAATCCGTTATCCTCTAAATATTGCGATACCTTTGATAATATTTATTTTAACTGCTTGGGGAAAATGGACTTATTTTGGAAATGTTTGGGAAGTTGGAGTATTTTCCACACAATTTGTACCCTGGATTTGCGGTATTTTTGCTCAAATTTTAAATATTGACCCACAAATATTGATTTCAGATTTTATATTAGTATTGATGACCTTGGGACCGGTATCTTTTTATTTTTTTGCTCAAAAATTGACTCACCGGCATTTCCCCGCAGTTATCACAGGATTGGCAACCATGCTGCCTGTATTCTGGTTTTCATCAAATTTAAACCCGCGGTTAATTTTAGCCTTGAGAGATGGTGATGGAGGTCATATAGCCGGCTTGACAGTGATTACAATGGCATCTTTAATTTATTTATTGTACGTTAGGGAAGGAAAAAAGCTACATTTATTTCTATTGACGATTTTATTATGTTTGGCCGGACTGATTTCCTTTTTTTCTCTGTATATTTTTATGGCCTTTTTTATTCTTATCAGCATATCTGAAATATTAGTAGGTTACGGTAAAATTAAAGCCAAAAGATTTGCCATGGGAGGAATATTAATATTTTTAATAATTGCTGTGGTTTACAATCTGGATTTGTGGAATATTGTGAGTTCCGAAGACGGTAGAACTGCATTAGTGGTGATGACTAATATCATTCCTTTATTGTTTTTCCTGGTGCCGGTTTTAGGAACCATATCATTTCTTATTTTTGACAGAAGACCTGAATTACAGCCGTTATTTTTAGCTTTGGGGACAACAGCTATTTTTGGATTACTGCATTTTGTAAGGGTTTCTATTGTGGATATTCCGTTATTGCATCAGGACCGCTACGCAGCTGAATTTTCATTTTCGACAGGATTTTTAATAGGAGTAATTACTACCTATATATTTGATTTGTTACGGGCTGGAAAACTTATAAATAAATCACCCCTTCTTTATAATAGAAGAACTTTGATTGCCTTTGTTTTTGCAGGAATTATATTGTTAGGTTTGCTTGGAAGTGTTTTGTTTATACCCAGGAGCTTTGATTAACTAGCTGTCAATTATTAATAATAATATGAGAACATTAATATCACTTAAATTATGCAACGATCATTTAATTCATTTGTACCAAGCCTTGCAAAGAAATGACGTATCTAAAGTTTATGAAATAGAACATTATTTAACTCATACGGAGGAATGCGTAGCTTGTTCTTATGTTTTACATACACAGGGAAGTGCAAGAGATGTCTTGGAAAATTTTCTTGAACAACAGGGAATAAAAATTTTACCTAAAAAATTAACTTTTTTTGCTGAGTTAAAATTCTGGTTAGGAAGAATAATTTTATTTGGAGTTGTTTTTTACCTTTTATATCAAGGAGGATTAGTTTTAAAAAGATTTTTTTTTGAATCACCAAACATTTCTAATTTAGGAATTTTTGGTTTTTTAGGTGTTTTTGTGACCAGCTTGTCATTTTATATGTTTATTGAATATCGGGTAATTGATTGAATATGAAATTCATTTTAAAACTCTGTAAGTTTTTTATTACTTGGATAATATTGCCAGCTATTTTAATTTATGTAGGTTGGGCCCAAATATATCCATTATTTACCGGCGAATTCACTCAACATTTAGGCTCGATAGAAGTTTCTTATATCCAAATGGCCCGTTTCATAGAAAACAGTTCACCGCAATTTTTGTGGCAGCCAAATTGGTATTTGGGTTATCCGATGAGTGTTTTATATACCCCGCTTTTACCAATATTGGAGTATCTGGCAAAAATATTTTTTAATATTTCTTACAGTCACGCATACCGGGTGATTACAGCTTTTGGTTATATCGGTGTTTTGGTGAGTATTTATTTATTAGGTAAAGAAATCAGCAAAAGTGCATTGGCAGGATTTGTATCCGGTTTGATTTTTGGCATCTGTCCCAGTATTTTCTCTTTAATGTATTCAGAAATAGGTGCAGACAGCTTTTTAACTGAAATAATTGAACCCAGGCGGTTTACCAATTTGATCCGTTGGGGAGAAGGTCCTCACACCATTTCTTTATTTTTTGTTCCTCTTGCCGGATTATTTTTGCTTAAATTTTTGAAAAAAGGCAATAAATTTACAATGTTACTGGCAGTCTTTTTTTCCGCTATTGTGGCAATGACTAACATTGTGGGTGCATGGGCTTTAATATTATTGGATTTTTCGCTCATTTTTGGCAGTCTGTGTGAAAAAGACTCAGAATTTATAAATATTATCAAGAAATCTTTATTAGTCACTTTGCTAACCTATGGCGTGATTGCTTTTTGGTTTAATTCCGTATTTTTATCTACTTTTTTCCGCGAAGGAGGAAGCTCATTGAATTATTGGTCAATGATGTTTCCTTGGGGACTTATGGGGATTATAATCATTTTTATCTTATTTTATTTATTTGGACAAAAAATATTGAGCAAAATTTCCGGATTAAGCGGAACTTGCATGTTTCTTATTTTAACCTTTGTAATTGTAAATACTTATTTTGCCTCAGGTGAATCAAAATTGGAATTAGTGCCTCAGGCTTTGCGTTTATCTTTGGAAACTGATATTGCTGTCGCATTGATGATCGGATTATTGGTATCAGTAGTTATAAATTTAATTGCCAAAATAAACAAAGCAATATCTTATGGTGTATCGGTATCGGTGTTGGGATTTGCGATTTTGTTTTTTGGTCCCAGGCAATTAAATTTATCTGCAAATTTACCCAAATATACACAATCTTTGGAAAAAACAGGTAAGGATTTAAAAACTACCAATATGTATCAAGTTGCACAAAATTTGAGCAAAAAGGTTAAAGCTGATGAAAGAGTTTTTGTGGCTGGTAATTATTCTTTTTACCTAAATTATTTTGCAAATATTGGGCAGCTTAGAGGTGCTTTGTATCAATCTGCGACTCATCCTTGGGCAGAACATATTTATTATCAGGAAACGAATGGCAGCGATGCGCAAATTTCCTTAGCTTGGTTGAAAATTGCCAACATAGGTAAATTGGTTATCAGTGGTCAGGGCGATATTTATGCCGATGATTTTAAACACCCTGACAAATTTGACAATATTTTAGAATTTGATGAAGAAATAATGGGTGATAAGTATTACAACGTTCCATTGGTAAATGCATCTTTAGCAAAAGGCGTAGCTGCAGAAATTTCTAAAGTGACAACACCGGTTAATGCCATCGACAGAGAACCGATTTTACAATATGTAAATATACTTGAATCAGGAAAAAGTAAATTAAATATCAAACAAATACAAAATAATCAATATCAAATTAGCGGTAATTTAGAGCCTGGAGAATTAATATTGACACAAATTACCCATGCTGATGGTTGGGTTGCTTATGACGAGAGGGGTAAAAAACTTGAAGTTAAAAAGGATCCGTTAGGATTTATTTTGATCAAGCCTCTTGCAGCAAATATTTTGATAAATTTACAGTACCAAAATCCAATATCAGTAAAAATTGGTAAGTTGGTTACAATATTAACCGGAATAATTATATTGATCTTAATTATAAAATTAAAAAATCCGCTGATGACGGAGAAAAATATTGGGATATAAATTTCGTCTTATTGTTCGAACGTTAGTGAGAACTAAAATTGTTTAAACTTCTCTCCCGACATTGCGTCGGGATCGAAGAATAAATTATTCATATTAAATATTAAAGTAAAACTTGTGTAAGATAAATACTGTTACTTTAACAGATGCTCATAAACCTGAGTAATTTCTTCCGCATATCTTTTCAGCGAAAATTTTGTGAGTGTTATAAGTCTTGCTTGTTTACCAAATAGATATCTTAATTTGGGATTTTGACATAATTTAAGAATTTGATCAGCCATTTTGTGATAATCTCCAACACCAACCAGAAACCCATTCACATTATCCATAACCACATGATGTTGAGTACCTCCATTTGTAGCTACAATTGGGATGGAGCAAGAGGCAGCTTCAATCAATGAAATGCCCAAAGATTCATAAAGGGAACTGTTTACCAAAATATCAGTAGCATTATACAAAAAACGCATGTCGTTTTGATAACCGGTAAATGTTACCCGTTTTTGAAGTAGTGGATTTTTTGATAAAAATTTATCGATTTGTTTTTTAACAATTGGTGCCATATGATTACCAATTTCCAAATTGATGTCAATGGATTGAGCAATGACAATATTAATTTTGGGATATTTTTTTATTACTAAATTAACTGCTTTTAAAAATGTCAGATGATCTTTTGAAAAATCAAAACGGCTGATTATAGATAATGTTAAATATTGGGAATTTAAACCCAATGATTTTTTATAAAGAACTTTTGATTTAGAAGGCGTAAAAAAATTATTATCAACTCCGGGAAAAATTGTTAATAATTTGTTTCGGGGAATAAATTTTTTATTTAATATTTGTATTTTTAATTCCGGGGTTATGGGTAAAATTAAATTGCATCCGAAATTGCTGATGATATTTTGATAAAAATAAACACAATCTGAATTTACCCAGGAAGTGGCAATGACCGGAATTTTAAATAAAATGCGCATACAACCTGCATAAAAAGATTGAGTGATGTGATTTAAGTGTATTAAGTCAGGTTTTGTAATCTTACAAATCCTTCCAAATTTAAAAAGAGCTATTAGATTTGTCCCAGGAATAAATAATTCTCTGATTGTATATCCTGGTAAATCGAGATAAATTAATTTACATAATTTTTTAAGTCTTTCGGAGAATTGTCCGGATTTAGGAACAATTACATAAGGCGTAAATTTTTTTCTATTTAATCCTTCGAGTAAATAAATTAGTGAAGTTTCTGCACCGCCAATTTCCGGAAATAAATTTACATACAAAATTTTATATTTCATGAAATATAATTTTGGCAGAAACAATCATTAGTATTATATCTTATAAAAATATGAAAGTTGTATAATCAATTTTTAAGTATATGAAATATAAAAATAACAACTTAAAATTTAACCAAAATAAGTATGGCGGTAGTTGGAAGATTTGTTTACAGGAATCAAGATTAAAAAAGGTAGAAAAACTTATAAGTCAAATACTTCCCGGAAAAATGTTAGATATTGGATGTGCAGGTGGAGACTTTAGTCGTAAATTTATTAAGAAAGGTTGGCAGGTTTTCGGATTAGAAATTAATATTGATAAAGTAAAGGAAGCTAATAAAAAAGGCTTATTATGTAAACAGGGAGATGTGGAAAAGAAATTACCGTACACTGCAAATTATTTCGACTTGTTATTTGCCGGAGAATTAATTGAACATATATTTGATACAACTGCTTTTTTAAAAGAAACACACCGTTTGTTAAAACCTAAGGGAAGATTGATACTTACTACTCCAAATATTGCCAGTTTAGAAAACAAAATCAGGATATTATTGGGTTGGCAACCGATTTGGGTAGATTTCAGAGCTGAACTAAGTTCGGGTCATATCAGAGCTTATACTTATCAAGCGTTAAAGTCGCAACTTGAAACTTTGGGATTTTATATTGAAAAAAGGTTGGGCAACTTTGTGTCTCCGCATCAGTTAAGATGGAATGATTTAAATACTGTTGGACTTTCTAAACTGGGAGACTGGATGCCGGCAATTTCTCAGGATATGATAATTCAGGCCATTAAATTATAAAGTATTTTACTTTACCGGGATTAATTTTTTAAATGTAAAAACAATATTTAAAATCCCAATATTTATATTTCCTAAAATATAGATAATAGTTGACCATATTTGACCGAAATGTTTTTTAGCATAATGATTTAAGTCATGATGAGCAATTTGCATAAGTTTAAAAGGCGCAATTTTTGAAATAGATCTGGCCCTTAAATGTATTATGGAATAATTTCCATTGTAAATAATTTCCCATCCCAGATCGCTAATTCTTTTACAAAAGTCAGCATCAGAATAAAAAATATCAAAATTACCATCCAAGAACTCCAATTTTTGCGCAATTTCACGTCTGACCCACATAAAAGCACCGGGTACAGTATCTGTACACTTGAGGGAATTTCTGTTCCAATTTGCATAACGGAAACTTTTTAAAATAAGGGAATCTATAAAAAATTTATGCCATAAAGGCATTTTCAGAATTTCTGTTATCGGTGTATGGTGTTTATGGCAAGTGAGGTGAACAGCATGATTTTGATCTATTTGTTTAATTGTTGATAATGCACACGTCGGGTGAGCATCCATGAAATTGATCATTTTTAAAAGAGTATTTGGCAATATTTTGGTATCAGGAGCAAGAATCAGTAAATATCTGCCTTTAGCAATTTTTAACCCTTGATTATTAGCCTTAGAAAAAAATAAATTGGTTCTGTTGGAAATTAATTTCACTTGAGGAAAATTTTTACGGATGGCTTTTTGGCTACCATCCTGGGATGCATTGTCAATAACTATCACTTCTAAATTAACGGATTTACTATTTTTATAAATTGATTGAAGACACGATATTACATCATCATATGTGTTGTAATTAACAATAACAATTGATAGATCAATTTCCTTTGACATGAGATAGTAGGCAAGTCAAATCTTTTTGAAAAATTTCGTAAAAATTTCCTGAATATAATTGACATGTGTGGTTGTGATATGAGGTCCGGTGCCGATAAAGAAAGTGTCTTTCATAATTTTGTCAGAATTTGTCAGTTTTCCGGCAATTTTATAATTAACACCTTTCATAGCCGGTTGACGGGTGATATTACCTGCAAAAAGAGTACGGGTTTCAATCAGATTTTCTTCTAAAAATTGTGTAATACCAACTCTGTCAAACGGAGCATCTTCACGGATGGTTAAAGGATAGGCAAACCAACTGGGTTTAGCTTTTGGAAAACTTTCCGGTAATATAAAATATTTTTCATGTTTTTTAAAAAAATTATTTAACTGCTTAAAATTTAGAGCTCGCAGTTTTGTCATTTGATCAAATTTATCCATTTGGGCAAGACCCATGGCTGCTTGAATTTCAACTGGTTTTAAATTGTACCCGAGTGTCAGAAAAAGATATTTATGATCGATGGAAATTCCGTCCAATTTAAAATTAAATCTTTGTTTACATGCACCTAAATAACCGCTGTTTTTGTCAGAACACCAGCAGCCCCTGCCCCAATTACGGATTGTTGACACAGCTTTAAGCAGTGTTAAATCATTGATATAAACTGCACCGCCTTCACCGGCCATGGTCATGTGATGTGCCGGATAAAATGAACTGGTAGCCAAACTGCCAAAACTGCCGGTTTTTTGTCCGTTATATTCACTTCCCAAAGCGTCACAATTATCTTCAACTAATAATAATTTATATTGTTTTGCAATTTGTTTGATTTTATCCATTTGATTTGGATTTCCTAATGTATGGGGTAAAAACATGACTTTGGTTTTTTTGGTGATGGCTTTGGCAACCATCTCAGGAATTACATTATAATTTCCTAAACTTACATCAACAAAAACAGGTACCAAACCTGTTTGCACAATTGCCCCCACAGTTGTGGCAAAAGTACATGCAGGGGTTATCACTTCGCTGGCAACGGGGATTTTATTAGGATTTAAATTATTTATTAGCGTACTCATGGATACCAGAGAAGCCGAAGAACCGGAATTAACCAAAACTGTTGATTTGCTGCCAATATATTTGGTTAACTTTTCTTCTAAAAGCCTTCCCAACTTGCCAATACCAAACCAGCCTTCAAGCATTGCATCACACATATAAATTAGTTCTTTTTCATCATAAAAAGCACCTGCATATCTCACTTTTGATTTACCCGGAATAAATTTCTTTTCTTTCCGATCAAGTTTTTGAAACGCCTTAATATATTTAAATATGCGTTTTTTTATTTGGTTTTTTGTCATGAATTAAATTTATTCATAAAATGATTAAACCCGCTATTAGTTATACAACTAACATAGTATATACTATTTGCAATGAAAAAAGTTTCTGTAATTATTCCGGTTTATAATGAAGAAAAATATTTATCCGCTTGTTTAAAATCCATATTTTTTCAATCCCTTAAACCGTATGAAATTATTATAGTTGACGATGGATCAAATGACGGTTCGCTGTCTTTAATTGTCCAAATAAAAAAAGATTTAAGAATAAAAAATATGATTGTTCTAAAACAAAAACATCAGGGGCCAGCAGTCGCAAGAAATTTAGGTGCTAAAAAAGCCAGAGGAGAAATACTGATATTTTTGGATACGGATATGATATATGATAAACAATATATAAAAGAATTGATAAAACCAATTGCAACTGGTAAAGAAATTGCTTCTTTTGCATTAAAAGAATATGTGGCAAATTTAGACAATATTTGGGCGAAATTTTGGGATGATATTACTTTTGCAAATTATGGAAAAAGAATGATAAAAAATCAATCAAAACGGGGAATAGTTACCAGAGCGATTTTAAAATCTGAATTTGTTAAAACCAACGGATTTTCCAATATTGGCTATTCTGATGATGTGACAGTTTTGCAACAATTAAATAAAACAGCTATAGGAATCAGTCGTGCTGTTTGTTATCATTTTAATCCCGATACATTAACTGAAGTTTTTTTATCATCTCGATGGATGGGTAGAGATTTTTCACGTAATAAACAAATAAGTAAATATTTTATTTTTTCTCCAGTTTGGTCTTTATTTAAAGCAATAATTGGTTTAATAAAGTATTTAGACATCCGTTTTATAATTTTCCGGTTGATATTTGATTTTGGATATTTTATAGGACTGATTGATACCAGATTAACAAACAAGTATTATAAATAAATGAAAAATATTGTTTATACAAAAGAGCAATTAAAACAGAAAACTGCTTCAGGGGCAGTTTTTTTAATCAGCCGGCGTTTCATTTATCAGCTAATATTATCAATTTCCAATATTATCATTGCCCGCATATTTCAACCCAACATTATTGGCACATTTGGAATAATTTCCTTCATTATATTAAATATGGGTATTTTTACCAACTTTGGTTTGACACAAGCTTTTATACAAAAAAATGAAAAAACTACAAAAAATGAACTGAAAACAATTTTTTCTATTCTGGTACTGGCTGCAATAATTTTTATATTAATTATTTATTTTATTGCTCCATTTATCGGAAACTTTTACCGGAATAAGCTTGAATTGACCGATATTTATTGGTTAAGAATTTTTGCTATTTATATTTTATTTATTAATGTAAATAGCATTACTCAAGGAATACTTGAAAAAAAATTAGCATATAAACAACTGGCAATAGGAGATTTAATATGTCTTTTTTTAAGTCAGGCATTAATCATAGTTTTTTCATTCTTAAATCTGGGAATCGGTAGTTTTGTTTTAGGCAATATTGCCGGAGCTTTTATTGGTATGTGCGTTTTATTTTATATCCAGCCGTGGTCAATAGGATTTGACTGGAATTATAAAAATCTTAAACCATATTTGAATTTCGGTTTTAATTATCAATTAAGTTCACTAGTATCAGCCATAAATGCTGCAGTAGTCCCGGTTTTTGTAGGATTTGTGTCCGGTCCCGCAGCTGTTGCTTATATAATGATAGCAGGAGGTTTAAGACAGGGAGTGATTGCAATTACAGAGGTTTTTCAGAGATTATCTTTTACAATAAGCTCCAGAACTTCTAACAATCGGGAATTGTTGAAAACATTGATTGAAAAAATGATTAAATTTTCCTGTTTAACCAGTTTTCCACTCTTAGCAATTGCTTTTGCACTATCGCCAAATTTTATTACAATTATTTATACTCCAAAATGGATGCCGATGTTACCCGCTCTTTATTTATCGTTGGGTGCCGGAATATTTTTGGTGCTTTCAAATTTATTTATTCAATTTTTGTTATCCTTGGGTAAGGCAAAAACTGTCAGAAATATTTATATATTCTGGGCGGTTATGCAATGGATATTAACAATTCCATTAGTTATATTTTGGAACTATAACGGAGCTGTCTTGGCAAATTTAATAGTATCAGCTACTTTCTTTATACCTTTGATTCAATTAAAAAAAGAAATCAATTTTAATATTGCAATACAAGTTATTCCATATTTATCGTTATCTATTCTAACTTTTATTTTTGTTTTCCTGCTCGGAAAAATAATTATGATTAAATCATTTTTAATATTAATATTAATAGGAGGATGCGGACTATGTTTTTATATAATATTAGTTTTAATATTTGAACAGAAAAAGTTACATGAAGAAGTTAGTGAACTTATAAAATTGACTTTAATGTCAAAACCAACTCATGAAAAAATTTAAACAATTCTTTAAATCAACTATTTGGAACAACAGAAATTATTACAAAAAAACCCAAAAAAATAAACTTGAATTTCAAAGTGACCAATATGTTTTAAAAATTAAAACATTGGCTCAGAAAAGTAATTATGTTTTGGATTGCGGGTGTGGTGACGGATCAGTAGTCAAATTTATTGCCAACAAATCAGGGGAATTTCACGGTATTGATATTTCTCCTTTAGCGATAAAATTATCCAAGTCCGGAAGGAAATCAATAAATATAAAATTTACGAAAATGGATCTAGAAAAAATCGAATTTCCTGATAATCATTTTGATCTGGTATATTCTGCATATGTTTTGGAACATTTAGATAATCCTGAAAAAGTTATCAGGGAAATGATTCGTGTTTGTAAGCCTAGAGGATTATTGATTTTTCTATCGCCGAATTTAGGCTCACCAATAGATTATCGGCAATGTATAATCAGTCATGTCAAATCTCCAGTTACATTAGCTATAAAAAGATTTATCAAGTCCCATATGTATTGTATTTTTAATCCCAAAAAATTAAATTGGGACAAAATCTATCCTAATTACATTCGTAAAAAAAAGTGGCAAAGCGATTGGGATGCTATAACAGCTCCTTATATACAAACTTTAATATATTTTCTTAAAAATCAAAATATACAAATTGTTGATTCATCAGAGAAAATGATCACATCTACCATTTGGAAGGATAAAAACAACTACACTTTTTATTTAACGGTTCTTAAATTATTTCGCAATTTTATTACTTTTTTGGGCAATATGGGAATGTCTCCTTATAAATATTATGGAGAAACTTTATATATCGTTGGAAGAAAAATGATATGAAATAATTTTTTTAAATTACCTGTCCAGAATTATTTTAAAAAATGAAAAAACCGATTTTAGCCTTTTTTGCGATTAATTTTGGAATAATTGACCGGGGTGCTGAAGTAACCGTTTACAATTTGGTTAAGAATTTACAATCAAAATACGATATTGTAATTTATGCGCGCAAAAGAAGACCAACTGATAAAACCATTTCATCCTTATTAGATCTTTCTAAAAACATCAAAATAAAAAGAGTTATTTCTATTTCAAAAAATAACCGGATACTAAATTTTATCTATGAATTCAATCCCTGGTTAAAGTATAAATTAGATATATTTTTTTTAAATCCGGAAAGGTTGGAAAATCTAACATTTTCAATATTTGCTTCTATTGATATTTTTTTCAATCATTATGATTTAATATTTCCTCAAAATGGTATTTGGGGTGCAATCTGTGCGCGGATTATCAGGAAATTAAAACACATTCCTTTTATGATGAGAACAACCGGCGGTATTGAACCTCCGGTTGTCAGACAGAAGCCTGATGTTTATGTTTGTGGAACTCCGGTTGTCTACGATTGGTACAGAAAAAATTATCCTCATGTTAAATTTAAACTAATTCCAAACGGAATAAACACTCTAAAATATTCACCACAGATAAAAGCAATTCATATAAAGCTTCAACAGCCGATTTATTTATGCGTCGGAGCATTGATTCCTGCAAAAAGAATTGAACTGGCTATATTAGCCGTATCCGGATTAAAACAGGGCAGTCTGGTGGTTTTAGGAGTGGGACCATTATTACAAAAATTAAAAAACATGGGTAAGGATTTATTAGGAAATAAAAGATTTTTATTAACCGATGTCCCTCATAATCAAACTCCTAAATATTACAAATGCGCTAGAGTATTTACTCTACCGTCATATAAAGAACCTTTTGGAAATGTTTATCTTGAAGCAATGGCAATCGGGCTTCCAATAGTAGCACCCAATGACCGTCAGAGACGGTTTATAATAGGTAAAGCCGGCATTTTATGTAATGTAGGGGACTTGAAAATATATACAAAAACATTATTTAAAGCGAGTCAAAAAAATTTTAAATCAAAACCGCGTACGCAGGCAATGAAATTTAATTGGACTATAGTTGCAGAAAAATATAGAAAAACTATTGATCAACTCTTAAATGAATATAAATAAATTTTACGAAAAAGAATGGATATCAAGAAAATCACAAAAATTTGGAGAATACTCCAGGAATTTAGTATTATATGAGTTTTTTCCGCCGGTTAATAAACAAATAAAAATATTAGATTTAGCTTGCGGGAATGGAACTGTCAGCCAATTTTTACTAAAACGCGGTTATCAGGTGACTGCGGTTGATATATCTAAAGAAGCTATCCGTCAGACTAAGAAAAAAGGTATTAAAAATACGGTTATTTTGAATATTGAAACTAAATTACCTTTTAAATCTCGTTATTTTGATATAGTTTTTTGGGGAGACAATATAGAACATATTATTTATCCGGAAAAGGCGTTGAAAGAAATTAGCCGTGTTTTAAAAAAAACAGGGAGAATAATTATATCTACACCCAATTTAGGTTTTATTTTCTATCGGTGGTCTTTTCTTAAAAAAGGAAGTATGCCTTGCACTGAAGAAATTATTTCCGATCCCTGGGAATGGAAACATATCAGATTTTTTAATTTTGAAACGTTAAAAAATTTATTAAATAAGAATAGTTTTAAAATAATAAAAATAAGAGGTACAATAGAGCCAGGTATATATGGAATATTTTCAAAAATTTATCCAAAATTATTCAGCTCGATTATTATTTTGGAAGCCATAAATATAAACTAAATATAAGATATTGATAAAATAAATTTATGTTTAAAAATAATCAAATTACAGGTACAGAAAATAGATCACTAGAGGATTTAATTAGAGGACATGATGACCGTTTTGAAAAAATAATTCAAGAAATTAAATCCAACATAAACAATAAAAGCAAGATTTTAGATATTGGTTGTGGTCAAGCTAAAGTCTGGCAGCTTTTTCCTAAAACTGATGTCATAGGTTTAGATATTTCAAAAAAAAATTTATCCACAGCCAAAAAGTATATTAAACCAATATACGGTAATGCCACTAAATTACCTTTTAAAAATAATTTTTTTGATTTTATTTTAGCTAGTGAAGTTCTGGAACATATTTATGAAACAAATTTAGTTTTAAAAGAAATTAATAGGGTTCTTAAAAAAAAGGGTAAATTAGTGGTTACATTTCCAAACACATCATCAATTCAATTCAGGTTGAGTTTATGCCTATGGGGAAGAAACCCGACGCTGAATTATCCCCATAATGTTAACCATATAAGATTTTTTAATATTGAAGACATAAAATTAATGTTAAAAACTACAAATCTTAAGGTAAAAAAAATTAGAGGATGCAATTTTTTGTCATTTCATAAAGTTAACTTTAAATTCTATATTCCCATACCAAGATACATCAGATATTTTGGAGGAGATTTATTTCCATCGCTTTCTTTAGGTTGCATTATGATGCTGGAAAAACAATAGCGAAATTGAAATTTAGGGTTTTTAAAATAATTATGTTAAAAAAAATTTCTCAATATCATTATTCGCGTGAATATTTTTTATCTCCCGAACATGATCATCTGTCTTTAAATACTTATCAAAGATTTACAAAAGGATGTAAACTAACTTAATTTTTCATTACGTATTAATAAACATTATTAAGTTTTACCTTTAATAGGTTTAGTAATTAATACAAACATTAATTCAATATTCAACCTGATATTGTCAGTTGTTGCGGGTTTATTTGTTAATTTATTATTAATTTTTGTATTTGATAGAAAGAAAATACTCAGCGAGATAGGTTTATATATAAATTTATCCGTAAAATAATTTGTTTTTATCCTTTATTTGATAACCATTTTCATGGTAGTATGATATATAAGCCGTATGAAGGTTATTAAAAATATTGGCAAATATTTACTGCACCTTGTAGCTATCGGAATTATTGCATTTTCGTTTTCTCCTGTAATTAATTGGTATATTACTCACATACCGATAATGGGTGTTGATTTCTTCAATACGGTAACTTTTGCTGATTACTTTAGTAAAAATATTCAATTAATGCCTTCCAGTTATTTATATTTTTGGTATTCCGGATCTCCGGTAATACAAAATGTAGTATTTTTTTGGTTTCAGCTTGCAGGTCTTATGGTACGATTTATGCCTTTATTGGAATCAGTTAAATATTTAATGATGGGCAGTTTTTTACTTCTTTTATTATTTACTTATGCAGCTTGTTATCGTCTAAGTCGACAACATTTATTATCCGCAGTAATTTCAGGATTAGTAGGTTATTCGGTAAACATGTACGGATCTTTGATTTGGGGCGGATCATTACCATATTTTGCCAATCAATTATTTTTTCCAATGGTTATTTGGTTAATGATAAATTATTTAAATTCTGGGAATAAACGATGGTATTGGCTTACGATTCTTGCAACTGGTGTTTCTTTATTAGGACATATGGTAAATGCAGGCTCATTTGTAATACCGGTTGTATTGCTCATGATATTTTTTGGTTGGCGTAAAATCTATATTTCAGTAAAAAAACGTATTTATGAATCAGTTGTCTATATCAGTTTAAGTTTATTAATGTCATTTAGATTAACCTATAGAATTTTCGAAAGCCTGTTTCAATCATTAAAATCAGGTAATATCGGAAATCTTTTCGGTTTTGGCAGATCCAGCTTATATGATTTCAGACCAGCAGAAGGAGGACAGGTTGACCCCGCAATATTGGCTTTTGAACATAATCGACCCAATCTTTTATTTTCCGACACCTCAATATGGTTATTTTATTTGTTTGGTGTGAGTGTAATTATATTTATAATTGCACTGTTAATCGGCAAAGATCGACGCAGACTATGGGAAGTTTTGCTATGGGTAATAATGGCAGTTTACTCAGTTGCTTATATTTATTTAAATTCATATGGTGTCAGCTTTTTGCTTCAAGGATGGTACAGATCGTATTGGCATTTTCCGATTACTTTGGGATTAGCATCGGCAGCTATGGTTGGTTATGGTTTGGATGCAATAAATAGAAGAGTTAAATTGTTAAAGCATATTTTTGCAATTTGTATTTCGATTATAGCTATAGTTGGATTAGGACAAACATATACCAACCAATTAGATTCATTTTTTTTACAAATGGATATACGAGGATCTACTTCTTCCTCGCATCCCCAAATATTAAATTTAGTTAAAAATCAGGCAGAACTGAATGATTTAAAAATTAAATTAGTACCTTCATGGATCAATCCCGATGATAGAAATAACCAAATATTTATTTCAGATCAATTAATCAATATATGGTGGAATTCGCTTTTTAACAAACCGTTAACAAGGGGATATCTTGATCCTGTAACTGGAAGTTATTATTTGGGTAATAACTTTTTATTGGAACAAGCGATAGAAGGGGACGGACTAATTAAAAATTTTAAATACTCAGAGAATACTGCCCGCAATATGGCTCATTATTATATTGATTGGTATGGAATTAAATATTTTGCAGGCGGTCATGCATCACAAATGAAAGTTTTACCCTTATCATCTTATTTAGAAAACGATATTGAGCTAACGGAAGAAATAAAAACCAAAGGCAGATATTCTATTTATGATAATCCTCCCGGAAGACCACAAATCTATTATGATTCGCAAAATTTGATTTTTTACAGTTTTAAAGATGAATTAACCAGTTCAATTTTAACTACCACTCAAGCACCGGTTGCATTATTTATAGGAGATTGGATTGGTTATGAAAGTTTGACAAAAATATTGGGTATGAACAATATTAACAGTCAAAAATTGATAACAGTTTTTACTGAAAATCAATTGGACTTTTATTCATATAATGATTTTAGTAAATTTGATGTGATTATTTTATCGAACTATAAATATCAGAATAAATCTCGGGTGTTTAACGATCTATTAAAATATATAACCAATGGCGGTAAAGTGTTAATTGATTCCGGCAGTGAAATTCGGGATGCAGTTAGCGATGATTTACCGGAAATTTTCCCATTTAAAACTTCCCAAAGAAAAGCTTTGGGTAAGACGTGGGATTTAAAATATGATAATGGAAATGAATTGTTTTCAGGTGTAAATATAAACAATTTCGATCCGCCGATTTTTGATAAATTTGAATGGAAAATATCTTTTCCAGCTGATCAAGTTAAACCAAATGCAGATGTTTTATTGTCCCAAGGAGATCATCCGATATTAATTTATCAGCAAATTGGAAAAGGAAAAATTATTTGGAGTGGAAT
>Ga0075629_108_pt1 | contig 37199 bp, 21 predicted proteins | sample RifGroA1_FD_68381 | JGI IMG/M metagenome (GOLD analysis project Ga0075629, IMG submission 68381) | Microgenomates (Curtissbacteria) bacterium GW2011_GWA1_40_16 | reverse complement strand
AACCGATGCCGGTGCAGCCGGTACCAGGAATACCTTTGGCGGTGTCTTCCAGGCAACCGGGGCAACGGCCGGCACAACCGCCGCCTACGGTATCTATGCAACAACAACCGGGGCAGACGTTAATGTAGCCGTTTTGGGTCTCTCAACATCAACCGTCGGCAACAGCTTCGGTGCTTCCCTAAACGCTACAGGTGCAACAGCCGGTATCAATTATGGTGCTTTCATCAAAGCCACAAGCGGGGGGACAAATTACAGCATATACACAGGCGGCGGCTCAGCAGCCTTCAACCTTGGTGCCGCAGAAAACGTCTTAATTGACGGATCAACCAATGCCAACACAAACGCCAACGGTGCCCTATATGTCAATACAGCTTCAACCGCAACCGGGACTGCCAACTCCTTTAGCACCTATAACTCCCTAGCCAGTGTTGCCAATTTAGCCGGCACTTCAACCACCAATAACTACTATGGAATCTATGGCATAACCCAAAAATCCGGTACCGATGCCTATACAACAACCGGCGGTACTACCAATACATTCGCCAGCTACTTCACTTCCTCCAATACTTCAGGTGACACCGGCGATCTTGGAATCAAAAACACTTATGGAGGTTATTTTTCGGCAACAGGGGCAACCGCCGGAGCAACCACGGCATATGGTATCTATGCAGAAGCAACCGGAGCCGACAATAACTATGCCGGCTACTTCCCAAGCGACACCAACGATGTAGCCGTCATCCTGGCAGCCGATTTAAGCAATGATAACGAAGACGACAACCCCTATATCTTCCTCCAACAAGACGGCACGGGTACCGGAGCGATACTCGGCCTGACATCAAATACCGCCGATTTCGACTCGAGAGGCGTAGCTTACACAGGCGCCAGGACAAACGCCCTGCTTATTGGCACAGCCACAAGTAATGCGGAACTTCAGCTCGGAACCGACAATTTCGTCAGGTTGACAATCAGCGCAAGCGGCGACATCGGCATTGGCGACACTACCCCGGACGGCAAATTCGACGTAACGTCAAGCGCAACCAGCAACACCGTGGCCGTTGTCATCGACCAGGACGACACCGACCAAATCGCCCTGGACATTAACGCCTCAAATATTTCGGCAAACGTTTTGGATATAACTGCAGACTCGGTAACCACCGCATCTGCCGCCGCAATCTCGGCAGACGCCTTAACAACCGGCACCGCCGTTGACATCACCTCAACCTCAACTGCCGGTGGTGCTTCCGGTTCATCTTACCTTCTCAAGCTCACCCGCTCCGGGGCCAACGCCAACACTGCCCACAACGCTTATGGCCTCTATAGTACCGTTACCAACACCAACGGCACATCGGGTACCAATATAGCCGCCTACCTCTCTGCATCAAACGCCACCGGCACAATCACTAACTACTCTATTTATGGAGCCGCAGGCAATGCTACCTTCGGGTTCGGCGCAAGCGAACGCTTTTATATAGACGGCTCATCAACCAACAACGACACCAACACATCAGGAGTCCTGGACATCGACGTCGTTTCCAACCAAGACCTTCACAAAGGGATCGCCCTTACTTATGTCAGCGACTCGACAGCCACAACAACCCAGTACGGCCACTATAATCTCTTTACAAATAGCCAGGCCCTTGGCAATGTCCAGCCTACCTATATAGGTATATACCAGGAGCTTAACAAAACCGGGGCAGACACTACGGCAGACGGCAATACAATCAAGGCCTATGGTGTCTACTCACTTACAACAAATTCCGACAACTCAGTAGCTGCTTCTGGGACAAGAATAGTTGCAGCCGGATACTTTGACGCACAGGGCGACGACAACGGGACAAGCAACGCAGCCTATGGAGTTTACGCCGCTTCCAGCGGTTCGGACATCGGCTACGGAATCTACGCCTCCGCAACCGGTGGCTCCGCCGCCCGCGCCGGTTACTTTGTGGGGGCCGTAGAAATAACAGGCGGCAATCTTACCCTCGCAGGCGACGTTGCCGTTAACGGCGACGACATCACATCAGACGGCAACTTAACCGTCAACGCCACTGGCTACACCAGAATCGGCGACACCGGAACGCCGGGTACCGCATCCGGCGACGATGACCTATATATAGAAGGGGACCTGGAAGTAGATGCCACTGCAAACTTTGATGGTACATCTACATTCAACTCGGACGTCGATTTCTCCTTCGCAGGCACGGAAGATTTTAATATAACCACCACCAGCACCGGCACGGCAGGCGTATTGGATCTCAATGTCACCTCCTTAACCCACGATAACCGCGGTATCGACGTTTCATACACTTCAACCGCAACAGGCGCAGCAACAACCGTTGCCCAGTACGGTATCTACAATAGCTTTAGCAACACGCTGGCTGTTACCGCCACCTCTCCTACCTTTGACCTCTATGGGCAGTACAACACCGTCACCAAATCCGGTGCCGATAATTTAACAATAGATGGTACATTTAACATCATCGGCATCAAGAGCGTCGCTCTCAACAATTCAACAGAAGCAGGGGCAACAGGTGTCAGGAACACCTATGGTGGTATTTTTGGGGCAACCGGAGCAGCCGGCGGGACAACTAAGGCTTACGGCATCTATGCGCAAGGTTCAGGTGCCGACACTAACTGGGCCGGTTACTTTGCCGGCGATCTGCAGACTTCCGCCAACTTCTACACGGGTGTCAACAACACCGGCGCCGGTGGAACGGACGGCTCAATTACCCTTTACTCCTCCGGCGCCGGCATAACAGATGCCTCAATCACCACCGACTCAACCGGAGCCCTTACTATACAAGGCCCCGCGGGCGACATCACAATCGGCGCGGTAGGCGCCGCCAGCAATATAATCTTCCAGGATTCTTCCTACATCGGCACAGTTACGGGCGAAACCCTAAGCTTCGGTGACGGCTCGGCCGCTACGGATTACAAATTTAATCTGACGGCAACCGATAACGTTACTATCGACGGCTTTACAACCGCCAGCACCCAAGGAGGCGGCCTGCTCTATGTCAATGGCGGCTCGACATCAGGTGTAGGCCCCAGCGCCATTCAAATAGCCTTCACCTCCCAAAGCACCCTTTCCCTTGGAACTGCCTACGGTATTTCAAATGTGGTAACTAATGGCAATAGTACAAACTCCAATCTGCTTTACGGACAATATACAGTTGTCACTGATTCAGTTTCACTTGGCAACACAGACTTCGGTTATTCCGTCTACGGCAATATTACAGGTGATGTTGCTGCGCAAAAAGACACATACGGCTTTTACGGGAATATCACAAACACAAACACTACAACCAGCCAAGGAACCAGGAACACCTACGGTGGCTACCTAACCGTAACAGGCTCAACGAACGGCACCGCTAATGCTTACGGCATCTACGCAACAGCCGCCTCGGCGGACAACAACTATGGAATCTTCTCAACAGTTGCCACTGCCGCCGGCAACTACGCCCTCTACACTACGGCCGGTAATATCAAAAATATCCTGGGCGCAACCGATAATGTCACAATCGACGGCTCGACAACCGCCCAAACCACTACCACCAACACCGGTGTTTTAAGTATCCTCGCCAGATTAGCGGAAGGCGGAACCGGAACAGCACCTTCGGCATTGAAAATAACCTCAACCGGAGTAGATTCCGACGGGCCAAGCTTCAGGCAATACGGTATCTCTAACACTTTCTCAACCAGTACCACCTTAGTCGATTCAGCCGACATGCACCTTTATGGAATTTACTCTACCACCGCAAAAAGCGGCGCAGACGCCGTAAATTCCACACCAACAACCAATGAAGTTTTTGGGGCATTTGTAACCGCCAGCGACACATCAACCGGGGACAACGCCAATAATATAAGGAAAACCTTTGGGGGTTATTTTACCGCAACAGGTGCTACCGCCGGTGACACCAGAGCCTACGGCGTCTTCGCCACAAGCACCAACGCAGATTATGGCTTCGGCATCTACGCATCAGCGGCCTCAGCTGGAACCAACAACTATGGAATCTTCTCAACAGTCACGACCAATGCCGCCAACTACGCACTGTATACATCGGCCGGCAATATCAAAAATGTCCTGGGCGCGACCGATAATGTCACAATCGACGGCTCAACGACCGCCAATACAAACTCAATTGGCACACTGTATGTCAATACCGCATCAAGTTCAAGTTCAGGCACCATTGGTATATTAAGCGATTACACCTCGATTAACACCGGTACTACTATTCAGGGTGCCATCAAAGGGACAATGGCAAGCAGTGTCACTCTTGTGGGCACAAGCACAATAACCTCCTTAAGCGGAATAATTGTAAGCGCCACAAAAAGCGGTGCGGACAACTACACAAGCACAGGCGGCGAGACAAGAGTCTTTGGGATCTATGGAACAGTCTTAAATAACAGCACCGATTCAGGCGCCGCCGGCACCAGAAATACCTACGGCGGTTACTTTACTGCACAAGGGGCAACGGCTGGAACAACTACTTCCTATGGCATCTATGTTTCGGCATCAGCCTCCGACAACAATTACCCCATCTACTCGGCTGTAGCCTTTCCAACCGCAAATACCGCCGGACTTTGTTGGGACGGTTCGGGTGCTACGGCAGTTTATGATTGTTCCAGCGCACCGGGCGACCTGGCAGAAAATTTCGGCACTCAGGATACAACTATTGAAGCAGGGGACGTAGTTGTAGCAAGCGGTGAGGCATATGAGGCAACGGGCCCCCGGGACGGCAGCTTCTCAACCAAAGCATTCGTGCAAAAATCCCAACAGCCATACCAGTTGCCATTGGGGGTAATATCTACTTCACCGAATTTATTATTTGGGGACGACGACCTGTTTTCGCCATCTGAAAATCCAAAGCCTGTTTCACTTTCCGGCCGGGTGCCGGTTAAGGTAAACGGAGAAAATGGCCCAATTAGCGTCGGTGACCTACTGGCTACTTCCTCTACTCCGGGTGTTGCCATGCGGGCAGACCCGGCAGAAGGCCATACCATAGGCGTTGCCCTCTCAAGCTTCCCGGGACCTGGCCAGGGTAAAGTGATTATGCTTGTTGAAACCGCAACCCGCTACAATTTGGCCCAATCACTGCAAAACGTGGACATTTCGGCCAGCTCGTTTAGCACCACTTCCGGCTTAACGGCAATCGATAACAGCGGCAACATTACAACCGCAGGCACCTTAAGCGCATCGGCCGGCAACTTCACCGTTGATGCATTTGGCAATACAGCAACTGCCGGTACGTTATCAGTTTCGGGTGGACAGTTCACAGTTGACAATTCGGGCAATGTTAATGCCCAATCATTAGACCTAACAGGCGACGCAACAATCGGCGGCAATTTAGTTGTCGGTGGACAGTTATCAGTTAACAGTATCCAGGCACCAAGCGGCCAATCCCTAACTCTTGCTCTTTCCGACTCTTCCGGGCTAAGCGCCCTGAAAATTACCGACTCCGTGGACAGTGAACTGTTAACCCTAAACAGCTCCGGCACTCTTACTCTTTCCGCCGCCGGAGCTTCCCTAAATATTACAAATGGATATCTATGTGTTAACAACAACGGCAGCTGTGCAATCGCCAACCCGCAAAATGGCACAATCTACGCCGATGCCTTCGACACAGGCAATACTGCCGATCTGGCCGAAAAGTTTGCAACCACTGACGACACTGTCGGGCCGGGAGATATCGTAGCAGTTGATATAAACAACAGGGAAAGCCTGGTTAAATCTACTTCTCCTTATCAGAAAACACTATTGGGGATAGTATCGACAGCACCTGGAGTCACCCTGAATTCGCAGCAAATAAACGGCCAGCCATTAGCTTTAGCCGGACGAGTCCCGGCCAAAGTATCAACCGAAAACGGCCCGATCAAAGCCGGAGACCCGATAACCTCATCATCAACGCCGGGTGTGGGTATGAAGGCAACCCAAGCCGGACGAATAATAGGTATTGCATTGGAAGACTTTAATCCAACATCTACAAATCTAGGATCTATAATCTTATTTGTAGAGCCCGGCTGGTACCTAGGCTCAGCCCTTGCCGATAACGGCTCAATGAGTTCAGAGTTCACGGTTGACAGTTCACAGTCAGCTTCTGTCAACTGTCAACTGTCAACTGTCAACTGTTCTGTTAATCCCGACGGCACTTTATCCTCCGAAGCCATGGCTCCCGATGAACGATCAACCATGAACGATGAACAAATAAGAAATCTCATCGCCACCGAAGTTCAAAGGCAAGTCGGCCAGCTCCTGGCCAGTTCCCAAGCCCAAATTCTCGGTTCGCAAGTCGCCGCTCCGGTTCCTGCTCCTACCGATGGTACCGATTCTACCGGCCTTACCGACTCACCGACATACCTACCCACCGACCCACCGGGCGAAGCCTCCGCTTCCGCCGAAGCCACTCAATCCGCCGCCTGCCTGCCACAAGCTGACGCTTCAGGCGGATGCGGGCAGGAATCCACAGCATCCGCAGCCATTGCCAGTGGCCAGACAATTATTGATCAAACAAACACCACTCTGGATAAATTGAATGCTCTACTTTCCACTACTCACTTATCACTTGACACTCTGAGTGTTTCTGGAAACACTCAGCTCGCCCAAACCCAGGTTGCGGGAACATTCAGCCAGGATGGCACTTTCATAATCGACTACGGCCGTCAGCTAAACGTCCTCGGCTCTGCTTTATACCTCCAGAATGATTCTTTTGCGGGAGACTGTTCACTGTCCACTGATCACTGTTCACTCGTCGACATCGGAAACGGCAAGTTTACGTTCGACAAACGCGGCAACCTTAATGTCACAGGCACCTTAACTGCCGAAAAAGTAGAGACCAAGAGTATAACCATAGACGCCTCCGACCCCAACGCCAAAACTGTCGGATCAAGCCAACTGCCGGCAAACCAGCGCCTGGTTACTATCTTTACCTCTGCTCTCGAACCAAACGCCAAGATCCTGATAACCCCGACAACCCCAACCGGCGGCCGCCAGCTGTATGTTTCGGCCAAATCCGACTTCGAAGGCTTTACGGTCGCAATCGACAGCGCCGCCCCAACTCCAGCCCCGATCACGTTCGACTGGCTAATTGTCAACACCAAGCAAATTAGCAGCGCCCAGTAAAGGTCAGGCCTTAACCCGAGCCGATTATAAGCAGAAGACCTGACCTTAGAGTGGACTGCCTGGCCTTGCCTAGCGCAAACTAAATTTGGAATTAGGAATTAGAATTTATTAAGTGAAACCATTAGACCTTCTCTACTTTTACCGCCTCTTAAACTGGAAACACAAAATTTCCAGCATTCGCCCTTTGGGCTTTGCCGTCTTCGGCTACATCTGGGCCGGCAAATTCGAGGCCATTCCTCTTATCGCAAACACCATTGCCGTTTTTGGTGCCATCCTTTTCTGGTTTTCCATAAACGACTATTCCGACCTAAATTCTCCCAAAGAAGAAAGCTTTATGAAAACACTCATAAAAACCGGCAAACTAACCCGCGAAAGGGCCCTCACACTCTGCCTTCTGCCGCTTATACTAACCCCTATTGTCATCTTTACAAGCTCAAAGCCCGCAATTCTAATCTTCACAGTCATCTTATTCTTGAATTTTTTCTATTCTGCCGGCCCTTTGCGCCTAAAAAGCCACAAATACCTTTGGGTGGCTGAGGCAGTATTGGCCGCACCGCTTCTTTTTTTGGAAAGTTACATAATCCGGGGCAGCATATCGACATTACCGATTTTAATGGCCGTTATACTTGCACTTTTCTACTTTTACACTGGAATAATCCACATCCTGGAAGATTTCCAAACCGGTGAAAAAGTCCAAAAAATCCCCCAGCCTCTAGCCCTAAAATTACTAAAGGTTATGCCGCTAATATCACTTATTGTCTCCCTGGTTTTTTCCCCCTTTTTTCCCATTTTTCTAATAACAGCCTTTTTTTCCATAATTAGGATAATATCCCTCAAAAACTTCAAACCGGACCAAGTCCAAAAAACCAGACGCAACCTGTTTTCGCCCCAACTTTCCCTTTACGAATTCGCCGCGTATGCACTAATTGCAATAACCGGCCAAGGCTAAAGTGAGGAAATTTGAAATTTCTAATTTACAATTTAAAATGAATTATAAATTTTAAAAATTTAAACATTAAAAATTGATTTCAAATTAAAAACTTTAAATTAAAAATTACTGCATGCCTTGTTTTTGAACCAAAATTGTATAAAATAGAAAAGATCAATCTAATTTGCATTTCCGAAGGAAACGTTTTCAATTTAGAATTTACAATTTTAAATGAATTTTAAATATCATAATGTTTAAAAATTAAAGAATTTAGATTTTGACTTAAAATTTCAAATTGAAAATTAAAAATTAATTATGTATATTCCCCTAAAAACCCTCTTTAAGGAAGCCGCCCTAACCCTTTTTATCCCCCATAAGACCTTTAAACGGATTCCCCAAAACCCGCGCCTAAACTACCGCCAAATTATCCCCCTGCTTTTTTTCTCGGGCTTTGTTTTTGCGGCCCTGCACCTTATCTCTCTCCACGCCAGGCTTGCCTTTATAACGGCAAGGACCGACTACGGCATAATAATCGGGGTCCCGTTCCTGTCTGTCATCATATGGATACTGGGTTCCTTTACTTTTTATTACATCGGTAGGATTTTTAGAAAAAACATCCCCTTAAAAAGGGTCGAAGTTGCCGCCTTTTACATGTGGTTTGCCTGGTTTATAATGCCCACCTTCGACCTGCTTCACCCGCTTTTGGGGATCCCGTTCCGCCTGGCAGCTCTTGGGGGCGCGCAGGTGCATTTTTCCTGGTTTTTTATCTTCCCGGCCTTAGCAGTTGAGTCTTTTTTCCTCCTAAAAAAACTCTTTAGGCTGTCCGGCAAAAAAACCTTATTCGCCATGGTTATCGCCGTATCTTTACCTTTTATAAGCCGCTTTATCCTTGAACAAATACCGCATTTTACATACCAGGCCCTCTCCCCGCACCTGCCAAATGTTTTTTCGAGTGACTTTCATATTATTATTGCGCCTGCATTTTTCGGGCTCGTTTTCTCCCTTTGGATGGCCCAAAAAGGCAAGTACGGCATCCTTAAATCGCTCGGCCAAACTGCCTTAATTTGCCTGCTTTTGTTTACAACTTCAACCTCGTTAGTACTGTTTGCGCCTTTCCCAGCAATTCCCCAAAAACCGACAGACAGCGCTACAGTTATAAACAATACTATTGCCGGCACATCCCGCTTCACCCATTCATTCACCTTTGGTGACACCACCGACCGTGAAACCGGCACGCAGGCTTACACAGGCACCACAGCTAACCAGTGGTGGGACACAAATTATACGGGTATCACCTTTGACTTCACGCCTGCAAACCAAACGATCATCGATGTTATAATTCGGGTCCATACAACAGCCACCGGTACAAACACTGACCCCAACGCTCCTCCTAAAATGCAGGGGTGCTATTCCCCTAATAGCGGCACTAATTGGTATTGCAGCGACTGGACAGTCAATATCGCCACAAGTACCACCTATGATTTCACCATTAGCCCCTCAGACACTATGTACTGCTTCACATCAACCGTTCCCTGTGACACGTTTACTAAGGGTACGGATGGTAATGCAACAAGTGGCATTGGTTCATCGGTCGACGTTAATACTTACTGGAGCAACCTTATTTCGCAAATGGGTACAGGCTCAACCAATCAGGCCCGTGTCCACGCCTTAACCAATTCCGATGGTGCAGCGACTCCTACATACGACGATGTCCGGTTTGACGAGGTCTATCTTATTGTCGACTACCAGACAAAAGTGACAGGAAGGGACTGGCGCTGGTATCAAAACACAAACGCCCTTCAGCCGGATACCGCTCTGGCAGCTGTAAATACTGCCCCGACCACTGTCCACCGCAACGATGTTGTCAGGTTAAGGATGGTGCTGAAATCCGAAACCAGCGGCACACTTACGGCATCAGATGAATCATTCAAACTTCAATACGCCCAGATGGCTGGCGCAGATTGTGCCGGCGGCGACGAAACCTGGACGGATGTCGGGGCGCCCACAGGCGTTACTGCCTGGCGCGGCTACGTCAATGCCTCAGTCACGGACGGATGGACCATTGCCGACCATGGCGGCTCTTCACTCCTGAGTGCAACTACTACGGAAAGCTATGAGGATTCAAACAATTCGGCAAACAACCCTGCAGAAATAACTATTAACAATACTGGGGAGTGGGATTGGGTTATCCAAAATTACCTGGCATCTTATAGCACCTCCTACTGTTTTCGGATGACCGCCACAAGAGGCACCAATAATGGTGCTCCTTATGATGCCAGCTACACACCTAAACTGACTACCTTTAACGAAACTTACACAAACCTCAAGGGCAAAATCAACCTCAAAGGCAAAATTAACCTCCGCTAAATCGCGCCGATAACTATATCAAAACCCCCTCTTTCCACATCCCATTTCGTGCCTCAAGGGCAGGCCTTGGAGGCTAAAAGTGGCAAGTTAGCAAAATAACGAAGGTCCGGCTAGCATAAGGGCAGGCCTTTGTGCAACAAGTCCCCTGGTTAAGGCCTGCCCTTAATCCTGATTGACAGTTCCCATCCATTTTCTTAAACTAAGCCCTGCATGCGAAACCTTGCAATTCTAATAGTCGGTCTTATTTTTATTCTTGGATTAATTATTTTCTTCTCGCTAAAATCCAATCCCCGCCAAAACATTTTTAACCCCTCGCCTACCCCCAAAAACCTGTCCGGCACAAACCCTGCAAATCAAAATCAAACCGGCAGCCAGCAATCGGAATCCGAATTCCCCTTTCCGGTTCTGGAAAAAAGTCAGATTAAAGGCAAGCAGGTAAGAATTTCAACCCAAAAAGGCGATATCGTCTTCACTCTTCTGGAAGAAGCGCCTTTTTCCGGCTCTAACTTTATTTACCTTACCGAGAAGGGCTTCTATAACGGTTTAACCTTCCATAAAAGAACGGAAACCACAATAGAAGGCGGAGACCCCAATGGAAACGGGACAGGCGGGCCTGGGTACACTTATCGCGACGAGCCGGTTATTGCCAACTACGAAAGGGGCGTCGTTGCCATGTCCAATGCAGGCCCCAATACCAACGGCAGCCAGTTTTTTATCATGCTTACAAATGTTCCAGACCACGCACGAACTTATGATATCTTCGGGTATGTAACAGAAGGCATGGACGTGGTCGACCAGATCCAGCCCGGCGACAGAATGACCAAAGTCACCATCGAATAGCTACCACTCTCAATCAAACCTTATCAAAGGAAAAAGGTCAGGCCTTAACCAGGGCCAATTCTAAGCAGAAGGCCTAACCTTGCCTAATGCAAACTAGTGGCTAGTCGCTAATTTCAAGGGCAGGCCTTGGAGGCTAAAAGTGGCAAGTTAGCACTTGACTTAACGATCTTTTGACTGTTAACTTTACCTGTCAACTGTTAACAGCCATGAGCTCTAGCCTTCCACAATCAAACTTCATTCAGGGTGGTTTCTACCACATTTTCAACCGAGGCATAAGAAAGCAAAACCTTTTTTTGGACGAAAGGGATTATAAAAGGTATCTCGACAGGATGCGCGAATACAAAGACAAACATAATGTATCCATACTCGCCTACTGCCTTATGCCAAACCATATCCACCTTTTGATAAGACAAAACGGCCCCCAGCCGGCGAGTGCTTTTGTTCAACGCCTCCACACTGCCTACACAATGTATTTCAATAAGAAATACGACCTAATCGGCCATCCATTCCAGGGGCGCTTTAAAACCAAGATGGTAGGAAAAGACGAATATCTCATGCACCTTTCCCGCTATATTCATCTAAACCCAAAAAAACTTGTCGCCAAAATACCCTCTTATAAATGGAGCAGTTACCCGGCGTATATTGGGGAAACCGAAAACGATCTGGCGGACACCAAATTCATTCTGGAAATGTTTAAGACCAAAAACGGAAAGTTGGAAGATGCCAGGTACTCATATAAAGATTTCGTCAAACAACAAGACGAATTTTTCGACAACATCCAAAACCTAATCTTCCCCCACGAAAGTTAAACCAAAACCAGATCCGCCCAACCCTATAACATTTCCCCTTATTCGTTACAAGGGCAGGCCTTGGAGGCTAAAATGGCTAAGTTAGAAATTGGTGCTTGACAAAAAAAGTTGCTTAATCTTATATGGTTATATAGTTTAAAAATGAAAGAAAATTTCTTAAAGCTTTCGCAGTCCATAATCTTTTCGCTGGTTGTAGGAGCAGCTTTTCTTACACCTCTCTTTTTCCTGCCGACAACCTCTGAATTTTTTGAATTCAACAAATATACCGCCCTTCTTGTAATTACAATTGCCTCCTTTATCATTTGGTCGGTTAAGATGGTCTTTGAAAGAAGGGTCGTTTTTACAAGAACCCCCCTGGACATCCCGATACTTGTACTTCTTGCAGTTTTCTTTATAGCCGCCTACTCCTCTATTGACCAATTTATTTCGTTTTATGGGGGCCAGGGCAGAATCTGGCCAAGCTTTATACCACTATTTGTAATTGCCGCGTTTTACTTCGTGACAGTCTCAACTCTAAAAACAAAGAGGCAGGTTAATACCGTCCTGTGGACTCTGGTCGGCGCAACAGTAATAGGAGCCTTAATCGCCATCACCTCCTACTTTGGGGCCTTCCTGCCATTCGATTTTGCCCACATCCGCTCCTTTAACCCGCTTGGCATTATCAACCGACTGGCGCTTTTGGAAGCACTGGTAATCCCAATTGCCGCTTCTTGGGCTATCTATGAAAAAGACCAAATTATACGGGTTATTGCAACTGTTTCAACCTTAATCCTTGCCTTCTCCTTTATATTAATAAACGATCTCCCCGCCTACATCGGCCTTGCAGTCGCCCTAGTTTTCCTAACCGTCGGCACACTGCGGGTCAAGCTGACCAAAACCCAGCAAGGCCACGCCGCCATCCTGGCGGTATTTGTGATCCTCTTTTTAGTTATCCGCTTCGTACCCCAAGTTGCCCAGGGGACGCTGTACCAATGGATATTAAATAAAGACCAGGGGGTCACCGAACAACAGCAAATTGACACGCCCAAAGAACAGCTCGTCCCGGCTTCAGCCGCCTGGGACATCGCCGCCCAGGCAATCGGCAAAAAACCGCTTTTCGGGACAGGCCCCGGCACCTACCAATTTGTTTACACCCAGCTTAAACCCCGCGCGATAAACGGTACCCCAAATTGGGCAGTCCGTTTCGACAAGTCATCTTCCGACTTCACCGATATAATCGCCACAACCGGAGTATTCGGGGTCCTTGCCTACATCCTGCTCCTGGTCGTTATCCTAAGATTTATCTGGTCTCTTATCTTCAAAAGCCAGCACACTTTGGTCTACCTGCCGGTTGCAGCTGCCATTCTTGGGTATGTCATTGCCAGCTTCTTCACAGTCTCTTCGTTTGCCACATTCGCATCATTTTTCCTGGTCCTGGCAATGTTAGGTGCGCTTGCCAAAGCAACCAGTGAAGACTACGTATTTGAAGTAACACTGGAACTGGCAGCTTTAAAGAACAGGTTTTCCTGGTTCCCGATTGCAGCACCCGGAGCCGGCGAGTCGCTTTTAAAAACGGAAACAGGCGCAAAAGGCGCCAAGTCGCAAATCCTCCCGGCACTTTTCGGAATCATTGTTGTTATCCTTTCTTTTTTAAGCCTGGCCTACCAGGTCAGCGCCTACCGCGGCGAGTACAATTACCGTCAATCACTCTTGGCAGCCCAATCCAATAATGGAAACCGTACCGTCCAGTTCCAGCAAAGCGCAATCGGGGCAAACCCCAGAATCGACACTTACCACCGCGCCCTGTCCCAGACAACCCTTAATGCGGCAATCAACCTGAGCCAGCAGAAAGATTTAAACGACAACCAAAAACAGCTACTAGGACAACTGGCCCAGGTCGCAATCGACCAGGGTAAAGCCGCCTCCGGCTACCAAATCCTTCCCTTAAAACTTCCGGGTATCTCAGCCGCTAACGTTGCCAACTGGGAAACTCTGGCTGCCGTCTACCAAGCCCTAATCGGTGCCGTCCAGGGCGCCGATGTCCATGCCACAAATACCTTAGCTCAAGCCGTATCACTCGACCCGCAAAACCCCATTTTGCACAACAGGCTGGGTGTCCTTTACCAAAGGCTTGGAAATACCGATCTTGCCCAAAGAAAGTTTGAAGATGCCGTCATCACTAAAGGTGACTACGGCCCGGCCCACTACAATCTGGCAAACGTATTGATAGACAAAAAAGGCAGTGTCCCTGCAATAGTCAATGAACTTTCCCTGGCCAAGCAGTTCCTGCCTGCAGACGACCCGGCACTCGAAGACATAAACAAGAAACTGGACGATTTCAACAAACAGTTAAGGGATCTTCAAGACCAGCAAGCAAAGCAGCAACAGCAGGGTCAACCAACGGCAAGCCCATCACCATCCGCCTCACCAAGCCCATCGGCTTCCCCATCACCAAGCGCCTCACCAACCCAAAGGCCAAGCTTCTAAAATTTAGATTTTAGACAATAGATGAAAGATAACTACGTGGTAAGTCAAGCCTTTAAGTTTTCCTAGCCACTAGCAACTAGTCGCTAGCCACTAGTTTAAGGCCTGACCTTATCTTAGTTTTAGAGTTTTTTAGAAATTGCCTTGACAAGCTCACCTATACCTTCACTCGTCTCAGCCGATATCAAATAAACTTTCTTCCTCCCGGCGGAAAACGCGCTTTTTATCTTATCGATAACCTGGACACTAACCAGATCAATTTTATTAACAGCAATAATCTCCCGTTTCTTGGTAAGTTCCTTAGAGTAAGCATTGAGTTCTTGCCTCACTGTCTGATAGTTGCCATGAGGATCAGAAGCTGTCGCATCCACCAAATGCACCAAAACCCGCGTCCTTTCAATGTGTCTTAAAAACAAATCCCCAAGACCCTTACCCTGGCTGGCACCCTCAATTAAACCCGGAATATCGGCGACGACAATACTGTTGCGTGAGGCTGCTCTTGAAGGAGCGCTCTCCGAGTTTTGACTCACTGGAGCATCATGGAGACTTACAACCGACCGTTGATCGCGACTGAAAGAGTGGCCTCGGGCAACAAAACCCACCCCCATCACTCCCAAATTCGGCTCCAAAGTCGTAAACGGATAATCGGCAATTTTAGGCTTTGCGGAGGTAAGCTTAGCCAGAAGTGTAGACTTCCCCGCGTTCGGCAAACCAATAAGCCCGACCTGGGCAATCAGCTTTAGCTCAAGCACCAGCTCACAAAACTCTCCTTTTTCCCCTAATTCTCCTTTAAACGGCCGTCTTCCATATTCATCTTTCATATGACAGTTTCCCCGGCCGCCTTGTCCACCGCGCGCAACCAGGATCTTATCGCCGTCATAAACAAGATCATAGACTTTAGATTCTAGATTCTGTATCTCAGTTGTATTGTTGTTGTCTATAATCTTAGATCTAGCATCTAAAATCTTGACTACCGTTCCAACAGGCACACGCACCGTAAGATCGCGGCCGTCAGCCCCCTTACGCTTCTTGGAAAGGCCATTCCCTCCATTCTCGGCCGTATACTCCTTAACAAACCTAAACGGCTCCAGCGTGTTTAAATCGTTTGTAGCCTCAAGATAAACGCTTCCACCTAAACCACCATTCCCCCCGTCTGCCTTGCCCCTTCTTTTGCCTTTAATATGCTCAAAAGAACCGGACCCGCTTCCCCCATCGCCGGCTTTGACAGTTATTTTTGCATAGTCAATCATTGGTAGATTATAGATTATAGACTATAGATAATAGATTTGAAAAAACTATCTAGTTAAATATTTTCTAAGAGAGTTTAACATCTTGTTTATTTCTGTCGCTTTATCAATAAGTCCTTCATAATCTTTAGGTTTAAGATAACCTAAATCCCGCGCCAAAAGTAAATGATATTTCGTTTCTTCCAAAGATGCATATGCCGTGTTTATAAATTGTAAAAACTCCTTTGGATGCTTCCTGCTGTTACCCTCAACAATGTTTGCGGCAACAGAGGATGCTGACCTGCAAATTTGGTCAGCTAACCTGTATTTCTCGTAAGAAGGAAAGTCTTTTGAAGCTTTGTAAATACCAAGAACCAACTCGTGGGATTTTTGCCAAACTATTAAATCTTCAAAATTATTCGCCATCAACAATCTATAATCTAAAATCTATCATCTAGAGTCTAAATGCTCCAACCCTTGCTTTGCCAAATCCAAATTCGGGTCTATTGTAAGCGCCTTTTGGTAATTTTCCCGCGCTTCGGAAAGATTCCCCAAGGATGCCAAGCAGGAAGCGTAGTTATTGTAACCGATTGCTTTTTGCTCGATCTTTAAAACATCTCTAAAAACCCTTGCGCAGCCCTCAAAATTACCAAGATTAAAAAGTCCGTTTCCTAAATCGGAAAGGCGCTCGGCATCCTTTTGCCCCAAAAGCTGCTCTTCCTGTCCCCAAAGGTCCCTCACCTTAGAAACCAAGTCAATTTCGGCCTTAACGCTACTGTTTCCCGGCTTAATCTTATCGCTTTTTTCAAGAAGCCCAATTGCTTTATCCCACTGCCCGTACTTGGCCGCCAAAACTCCGGTTGAATTATAAGAAACGGCGTAAAGCATCGTGTCCATTTGCTGCTGCTTAAAGTGGAAATCATTGTAAAGGACAGTCCCGTTGCGAAGACCCTCCAAAAGCCCCACAATCTTATCCAGATCCGGTTTTTCCTGGGGATTTCTAACCACCCTCCACCATAAACCATAGGGAACTTTGTACTGGCCCAAATACCTAAAAAACCCTTCTTCAAATGAACCTTGTAAGATATAAATATCCCGCCCGGGATTTCTGGCTATGACAGATAATATGTAATTCTCGGCGTTTCCAATTTCGTTTGTTCCCCGCACTTTGGCAACAAAATCTTCGTCGACCTTGCCCGAAAAAAGCTCCGGATGATAACCTTCGTTGTCGCGGTTATATTCATTCGGAAAATATAGAAGCGTCACACCATCAAATTTTCCGTCAATTTTCTGCTCGTATAACCCGCCGAAATAAAACACGTGGGAAACCGTAATGCCAATGCTACCGGAAGGCAGCTGTTCCATAGCATCAAGAACCATATTTTTAGAAAAATAGTTCCCTGAAAGATTGTGCGATTTAAAGCTGGAAAGAAGATACACTGCAACTATCGCCGAGAGCAATAAATTTACATACATCGTCTCCCCGTCAAAAAACCAGTCGACAAACTTCTGCGTCGCCATCCCGACAAGTATCAATACCGGTATATATGAAACCAGATAAAATTTATTGATTTGAAACGGGTTGCCTGCACCCAGAGGGTCTATTGTCGAAAGCAAAAACAACTGAACCAGAACAATCATAAGCCAGCTTGAAACCAAAAGAATGACCCTCTTGTCCTTCCAAAGCCCTTCCTTTACTAAACCCAGAGGGACCAAAATCGGCAGAACTACACCGAACCCGATAACAATGCCTTGAAGATAAACATAAATATGTTTGAAATATTTAATTAAGGAAAACGTCAAAACAGGGTTTTTAATAAGGAAAATCGACCCGAATTCCTGGCGCCTTACATAATACAAATAGCCGGCAATTCCCTTTGCATGTCCCCAGTTGATAACCGGATCCTGCTGCATCCTCACAAACATCATCACCTGGCCGACAAACCCCAGTGCGAAAAAAATTGCCCAGACAACCAAGTCACCGAACCTAAAACCCGACCATCTGAAATTCCAAACCTGATTTATCAGATTTGTTCGGCTATTTTGCCTCTCTTCTGAGGCTATAATAAGTGAGGAAAAATACCACGCGAAAAGCGGTGCCAGCATCACCGTAATATAAAAATGGGAAGCAGAAAACCCTAAAGCCAAAAACGCCCAAAATGGTTTTTTAGTGAAAACAAACAGAAAAGAAAGTGCAACCAGAAATGTTGCAAAACTAAAGACATCCGCCGAAATCGAATATTCCCAAAAGGCCGCAGAAACAGCAAGCATCAAGGAAATTAAAAGCGCGACCGGATACTTAACCTGCACCTTAACAAGCGTTAAAAACAAAACCAGTACGGTGCCTGAAGCGTACAATGCCGAAAGTAAATTTGCTTTATATATCAACTGTCCCCAGGGAAAAACTGTCGTAAATACTTTGCCCAAAAACACATAAAACCCAAACCCCGGCGGATGACACATACCCCAATAATGCATGCAAAGAGTAAATTCGGCACTGTCAACAGGGATATAAGTTGGGGATAAAGTTTTAAGGTAAAGCCCGAGCGGCAGTATAAAAGCAAGCGCTCCAAACAAATACGGCAGATACTTCTTCATTAGTAGAAAGTATAGTAGATTTTAGATGATAGATGGTAGATGTTAGATAGCGGAGAGTAAGCGATTGAAAATCTGTGACCTCAAATCCGATAATTATCTATAGTCTATAATCTTTAGTCTAATATCTAACCTAGCGCCCTAAAAAGCTGTAGGGGTTGAGGTGGACTCCCTCTTTTATAATCTCAAAATGCAGATGCGTCCCTGTTGACCTTCCCGTTGAACCCATTGCCCCCAGCACCTCACCCTTCGAAACCCTTTGTCCCGCAGAAACGTAAATTGCCGACATATGGGCGTACAAAGTACGATAACCGTTTCCATGGTCTAAAATCACACGGTTTCCATAACCCGAGGCATCAGGCCACCCGGCAACAACCACAGTCCCGGAATCAGAAGCGTGAATCGGCCCGCCGCCAAGATTCGATATATCCAAAGCCGGATGGTACCAGGCAAAGAATTGGGAAATTCCTCCTGAGGCAGGCCAGATAAACTGGGCACTACCCAAATCCTCAACCGATATATTCTGCTGGCCGGAAGCCAAGTACTGTGTCGGTGCAGGTTTAGCTTTGGCAGGCGGAGCACCGTCCGGAACAAGCAGCGTATCACCGGTTTTAAGCTGGAAATCATCGCCGATATCATTAAAAGGGAAATCAATTATAGCCTGCGAGTTTGCCTGGTATTTTTTGGCAACCGAATAAATAGTGTCACCGGCAACCACCTTATGGGAAACTCCGGAAACAGGCAATATTTTTAGTTTTTGGCCAATTGTCAACCTGCTTGAATCAGTTAAATCATTTGCCCACATAACCGTTTCCTGCGAAACACCCCATTCCTGGGCAACAGACGCAATCGTATCACCGTTTTTGACCTCATAATCTATAGTTTTGTCCCTCGGTTTGTCGGAAATGATAGTAACAGGGGTAATTGTCGAAGAAATAACTCCCTGTGCCGTTGCTTCACCGGTGGAGCTTGCAACCAAGGGGTTAACCGCGACGCCCGGATAAGAACCGGAAACAACGGAAGTGGGTGAAATTACACCGCCCCCGATAAGAACGACAGCCGCCAGTCCTAAAATCGAAAAATGCACAAAAAGAGAGGTATTGGCGCCCCTTCTTACCATCAGAATATCAACTACAAAATCCTTTACCTTTTCAAAGTTTAAACCTGTTTTATGTAACCTGTGGGTAATATAAAAGAAAAGGTCGTGGATAAAAGAAAAAAACTCGCGAAGGAGGGGTTGTTGATCCATTAACTGGCTGCTCCAACATCACATACTACCAGAAAAAAGGGCCTTTTTCAAAGCCGGGCACAAAGGTCAGGCCTTTGTTGGGAAATTGCCAGCCTAAGGCCTGACCTTAACCTAAGGCTTTTGGATATTGGATTATAGATTTTAGAAAAAATATGACATGGACACCGGCATCTGAAGCTTAGCCCTAAAGTCTAAAGTCTAATATCTGGAATCTGGAATCTAAAATCTGGAGTCTACTATCTACTTGATATCTTTTGCCAGTCCTTCTAAAAACTCGGCATTGGAAGCAGTCTTTGAAAGCCTGTCGATCAAAATCTCCGTCCTCTCGTCAGGGTTCAACACCGAAATCATCCTGCGCATCGTCACAATCTTTTTGTAGTCACCCTCCGAGAACAAAAGCTGTTCCTGTCTGGTAGAAGACCTTTCAACATCAATTGAGGGGTAAATCCTGCGCTCGGCCAGCTTACGGTCCAAGTGCAGCTCCATATTGCCGGTCCCCTTAAACTCTTCATAAATCAAATCGTCCATCCTGGAACCGGTGTCAATAAGAGCCGTCCCGATAATAGTCAGCGAACCGCCTTCTTCACAGTTTCTTGCTGCTCCGAAAAACCGCTTTGGCGGATATAAAGCTGCCGGGTCAAAACCACCGGTCAGGGTCCTGCCAGAAGGTGGTACAGAAAGGTTATAAGCACGCGCAAGTCTAGTAATAGAATCCAAAAGGATAACAACATCAAGACCCCCCTCAACCAGCCTCTTTGCCCGCTCCAACGCAATTTCCGCAACCCTTGTCTGGTATTCTGCCGGTTCGTCGAAATTGGAGGCAATAACCTCACCTTTCACAGACCTTGAAATATCCGTCACCTCTTCGGGCCTCTCACCTATTAAAGCCGCCATTAAATGTACTTTTGGGAAGTTTTCGGAAATCCCGCGGGCAATATCTTTAAGGACCGTTGTTTTCCCGGCCTTCGGCGGTGAAACCACCATTCCGCGTTGGCCCTTGCCGATTGGGGCAATAATATCGATCATTCTGGTCGAAAGCGGTGTTTTTCCGGTTTCAAGCTTTAACTTTTCATTCGGATAAATCGGCGTCAGCTGGTCAAACCGCACCCTTTTCCCTTGTTTCTCGGCATCTACACCATTTACCTTAACGACTTTCAAAAGCCCAAAGTATCTTTCGCTCTCCTTGGGCGGCCTCCCTAACCCGACAACATCATCACCGGGCCTCAGCATAAACTTTCTAATCTGCGAAGCGCTGATGTAAACGTCCTCATCCGAAGGCCTGAATTTGGGCCTCATAAAACCATGGCCGTCACCCATAATATCCAGAATTCCCCGGACTTCCTGGGTCGGCACATCCCGGCCGCCTTGGTAATCGGAATCATTCCCACTCCTGTCGTCATAACCTGAGTATCGTCCGCTCCTTTTTTCTTCCTCCATAGGCGCGTCACCGCCGCCTTCTTGCGGCTTTGACCTCAAATCAATAACGGGATTGGTTATTTCTTCCATGTTTTTTATGTCACCATCAACTGGCGCATCGTCATTACTTTTAACCTTCACAGATACCTTAGTTGGCATAAATATAATTACTAATTTAGAAAAATTTCGCTTTCACAAGTTCTGGGAACTTACTATTGGAGCCAAAAAGATTCTATCCTGTCACAACCCTCTTTGTCAAATGGTTGCGTAAGAAACCATTTTCCCTTAAAAGGGGCGCATGCCTGCCCAACATGCGTCCCTATTAAGGGGCCGTATGCCTGAAAATACATACGGTCAATTGTGCCTTCTCACCCTCCGAAGCGAAGGCGTTGGAGGGGAAGGCTCACTGTCTTTACGCCCTTTTGTTTCTTTTAGATCTCAAACTTACTAAAGTTTGGCCCAAAGAGGCTAAACTAATTTGGTCAACTACCAGCTTCCTTCCCTTGCCGAACCTGGCAAGAAACAGTCCAAACGGCAATAAGCCGAACATTGTAGTCATCGCCAGTACCGATACACCGGTTTCCGGCTGTTTTGTAATCGAAACCGATTTAGTGCCTTCAACCTGGCCTGTCACGGTTTGGTTCACCGTCACATTGACAGTCTGGTTGTTATTTTGCGTCTGCTCCTGATGCTGCTCATTGCTATTGCCACCGGTGGGCGGCGTCGGTGTCGGAGTCGGAGTTGGAGTCGGTGTTGGCTGACAATTATAGTTAAGGTTCTTGGCAAGATAATGGAAGTTACCTAAATTCCACTGCGAGCCATTTACGCTGTACCAACCGGCCAACTCTTGGTCCGTCATCCACCAGTTGGTTTGGATACAAACATCTTTTGCCATCGGAACAAAGCACTGCAGAAAGTTGCCATTTGAAAGTGTGTAAACGTCATCCTGGCCTTCTAAAAGTCCGTTTCCAACTATCTGGTGTAAGCCGGTGCTGTAATGTGCCTTGTCCCCAAACCCTGTTTGGTCCGAGCATTTTGGAAAAGCCGGCGGGTTTTGCACCTGAGGGCTTGGTGTCGGTGTCGGTGTCGGCAAGTTCCTTCCATCAGAGTCCCATGGACCTGAAGGGATAATGTCCCGTCCGTCCTGGTGGCCGTCACGGTTATGATCGGCACTATTGTTTCCATTCCCGTCGACAGCATCATCATCAACGGTTATTTTTACAAATGGATTTTGATCTGACCCTGTGGCATGACAGATAGTAACCGGCTTGTGCCCGCTTTCTTCAGCGTCGTCTCTGCCGCTGTCCGAAGAATCCCATGCCGCAGCACTTGTTGAGTGCAAAAACACAACCGCCCCAAACACCGAAAGGGCAACAATCAAAGCCGCTCCAACCTTCCAGCCGATTTTAACCACATTCAAAATATCGTTATTTGTGCTTTGACCTTTAAGCATTTGCATTTACTTTCTCCTTTTGTTTTTCGCCAGTCTCTTTATCATCATCTTCCTCATCAAGCAAATTTGGTGAAATTCTTGTTTCCCTTACAAGCCTCGGTAGTCTAAATCCTCTCCAACCCTGATACATTGTTGCAGCGCTTCCTGCAGCCATCAAGGCAGCTACATAACCCAGCCAAGGTTCAAAGTCACTTCGGCTTGGCCCGTTTCCGACATTTGGAAGTTTAGGCGTCTCAGTTATTGTTGTCAATCTGATTGTTGGCGTATTAGTAGCCGTTGGCGGAACCTCGGTTGCAGTTGGTGTATCACTTGGTTCACTTTCGGGTGTATTTGACGGCTGGGAAACCGGTGTCGGTGTATCAACCGGTGTCGGTGTATCAACCGGTGTTGGTGTTGAAACCGGAGTGCTGGTTTCGGTTGGTCCCGGTGTATTGGTTGCTGTTTCAGCTGTAGTCGGTGTTGCTGTCGGGCTTTTTTCTGGTACCTTACAATCATTTTCTAAAATCAAGTTCCTTCCATCAGAGTCCCATGGACCTGAAGGGATAATGTCCCGTCCGTCCTGGTGGCCGTCACGGTTATGATCGGCACTATTGTTTCCATTCCCATCGACTGCATCATCGTCAACGGTTATTTTTACAAATGGATTTTTTTCCGACCCTGTCGCATGGCAAATAGTAACCGGCGTGTGGCCTTTTTCTTTTGTGTCATACGCGGAATAGCTGTGTTCTTGGATTACCGGCGTTCCGGTCACTGTCGCAGTTACCGATGGGGTTGCAGTCACAGACGGTGTAGCTGTCACAGATGGCGTTGGAGTATTTGTGACAATATCAACAGCCGGTGTTCTGGTTGGAGACATAGAAGGCGTCTGGGTGGGAGCATCATCATCAGTTTCCGGAGTCGGTGTAGCCTCTGATCCGTGATTGTCCGGTGTAGCACTTGGGGCATCCGGTTGCTGAGTGTCAGGCGCCGTTGTGACCAAAGGCACATCGGCATTAACAAAAGCCTGGGCCATATGGTCGCCGACAGTAAGATCAACAACCTGACCGTCAGCCACCCAATGGAAATCTTCAGCAGTCTTGCCCTCCTGGTCTGTAATTGCAGCCATTGTGTCCTGCCATCTGGCTGCACCTTCAATACTTGGGTTTTGCGGATCAAATTTATCAGTCTTCAATGTCCTTGCCAAAGCCCAATCCAAGGTATCAATGCCGCCTGAACCGTCTGCTTTGGAAATAACGACTCTAAGTTTGCCGTTGTGGTTTCCGTCCAAACCATCTATGTAATCTTTTGCCGCATCGGGCGCCAAATCCCCAGATCTTTGGCCTTCATTGCCTGCAGCACCGTTTCCACCCAAGCCGCCATCTTCAGCGCCATTACCACTTGATGTTCCATCTTGTCCCGAACCATTTGACGGAGCCTCTCCTTGTTTAGTACCCCTTGCACCATTTACAGTCGTTTTATTCACTGAATTATTTCCCTCTACAACGTGGTCAACACGGGAACCGGGATATGCATTAATGTTGTTATGGGAGAAGTCGATGTTATATGAAATATTTGTGGTATCGCCTCTATTATCCTCAGTCAACTCATGGCTGAGCCATGCGCTGCCGACAATTGCTCCACCGATTGCCACACCCGCAAGAACCGCTCTCGCGATAGGGTTTGCCGCAGCTCTTGTAAATCGGTTTCCTTGCCCTCGCTGGTCATCTTCGTGTGTAGGTCCGGGTTCGGGTGTAGGTGCTGGCGGCTGTAAATTTCGCCTTCGCTCTTCCGCCCGGTTGATTACACCATCCGAAATAATATCTCCGGCCGCATCCAGCGTGGTATAAACCTCATTCAAATAGTCGCTTGCATCAATTCTGGTTGCGAGAACTGCTTCCTGTAAGTCGCGCAGCTGGCTAAAATTCTTCACTGGTCCCTGATCACCTTCAATTTTCTCTGCTTTCTCTATCAAACCCTTTACCCTGGCAGCGTATTCATCTATTGTCGGCTCCTCCTCAGGAACCTCCCGTCTTGAGGCCTTATAATCCCGGGCTTCCTCCTCTGATGCAAGGTTTAACTTAACTAAGTCCTTACTCGAAAGTCCGACCGGGCCTTTATCTACAATTTCCTGAAAACTCGATAATCCTTGATAAGAAACTCTAATTTTCTCCAGTGCCGGAAGTGCACTCTGGCGGATATAAGACATCTCAAGACAATCTATTTCGGATCTTATATCTGCCTCAAAATCTTCTTGAGTCTGCTCGTCGCGCGAACCAAGTTCCCTGGCAAAAGATCGGATCGCCTGGTTTGGTGAGTAATTATCCCCCTCTAACGATGAACCACCATCACCGACATTAAAACCCCTGCGACCAACATCATCAATTACCCGTCTTCTTACTTCAATTAAATAAGTATTAAAAAGACGGGTAGTTTTCTCTTTTGCCCTCTTAAATGCCTCTTCAACATCTTTAGCTTCCCCCGCTGTAGTCCTAATGTATTCAGCGATAAGATCAGGTATTTTGTCAGAACTCTTGCGCACATCATCCTTATCATTTATCCATGACAATACACCTTCGGGAACGTTCGGAAGCGCAACTCCATAAATATCAGCCTTATCTTTATCTTTATCCTTATCCTTACTCTTATCTTTATCGTGATCCGGTTTAGGTTCAGAATCTTTAGGCGTCGGGTTATTTGTTTTCGGTTTATCAACCGGCTTTGCAGGTGTTTCACCTGTATCTTTTTGTGAAGTTCTGTGCCTTTTAATCCTTCTTAATACTTCCCTTCCGCCAATAGCAGCTGCCGCTCCAACTCCAACACCAATCGCTACCTTACGGGCAACTCCAGAATTTGGTTGATGATCGCGAACTTGCCCCAGTCTTTCGGCCACGGTGTCACCTATACCACTGGCAAATCTCTTTGCCACGTCTCGGGCATTTTCAATATGTATTCGGTAATGTCTTGTTCTCTCGGGCATATTAGTCACCTATATACTATATATACTATAGGTATAAATCAGACTGCGAACTTTATCATAATCAATTCCACTTGTCAAGTACTATAAGCTTTAGCTTACATCAGAGGAGCCACTAGACCCGAGCGAATGCGAGGATCGCATGGCTCTGTATATTGGCATGAAGCCCGAAGGGCTGTGCCAAGTGGAACTGCTGATATAAGTTATGTCTTACGTCAGATTTGCCAAAAGGCAAAGGCTGACATAAGTCTTGCTTACATCAACTTCGAATATTCTCTTTACTTATCGCAAGGCAGATTTTTGCAACACGAGGAGCAGATTGTTGCAATAGCTAATTTCGCCAGTGGACTATACAACCGCAAAATATTTTTGTCAAATAATAAGGAAAATAACAACAAATTTTTTCCCAGAAAAAAGTCAGGCCTTTGTCAGGATTAGTCCCCCGTTAAGGCCTGTCCTTAACCGAAAAACAGCATTTTTCACCAACTAATATCGCCAATTTCCATGACAATAAAGCCTGGATATTATTTTTACTCAATATTTGCCTAACTTGTGTTAATATGGGAGCAATTTGAAGCTAAATCTGGATAAACCATTATTACCCCTTGACAAGGGTTATTAATATAAAGGAAAGCAACTTAGCTGCCCTAAGTCGCTTCCCTTACACCTCAAAAGAGCATTGCTATTCGAGTTTCAGTCTGCGGTAGTGATGCTCTTTTCTTATTTTAATTTTTCCCTATTCATCTTTTTAAAACAAATAGAGTTTAAAACACCCAAATCTTTCTTTTTTAGAAAAACATGGGTTTTTATAAAACAAAAGCCTACTTTTAAATAGGCTTCTGCTTTTAAACATCCATATCTCTATAGATGTAACTTTCAGCCTGCTCTTAGAATTTAACACCCTCAATAATTATTGTCAAGTACTTTGTATGCCCGATAGTAAAATTGCCTGCTTAAAATCCATAGCCTGTAGTTATTATTCCCGACAACATAAGGTCGTTTGTGCTTCCCTAATAAGAAAATCGCCAAATCGCCAAGTCATAAAAGTTTCCAATGGCCAGTTGGGTCTAGAAAAGGAAAATAAGCCGTTTAAAAGGCTTTAGCTAAAGCTAAAAGATATAGAAAGTTACAGATAAGTAAGCAAAATAAGTGTAAATATTTGTAACAATTGATGCCAAAAAACCCTGTTTTCGGGGTTCACAGCCATGAATTAAGTACTTAAGGCCTGATTTTCGCAAAGATCATCTTGCCTGCGGCAGTCTGCAGTACCCTCTGGACCTCAACTCGAATACTTTTTCCTTCAAAGTCCACCCCATTTTCGACAACAACCATAGTCCCATCCTGCAAATAGCCTACTCCCTGGCCTTTTTCGCGCCCCTTTGCGCTAACCGTAATATCCAAGCTGTCTTTGGGCAATACAGCCGTTTTAAGGGCGTTGGCAAGCTCATTTACGTTCAAAATACCCACACCCCGCACCTTGGAAACTTTATTCAAATTAAAATCAACCGTAAGTATCCTACCTTTAAGTTTCCTGGCAAGACTAATAAGCTTGTCATCAACCTCAGGGTCTTTTGGCTCTGAACCTAAAATCTCCACTTTAACCTTCTTATTCTTCTTTAAAACGTTAAGAATATCCAAGCCCCTTCGGCCTTTAGCTCTTTTCAGGTCGTCGGCACTATCGGAAAGCTTATGCAGCTCGGAGATTACCGAAGGTATAACCAAAAAAGTACCGAACAAAAACCCTGTTTGGGCAACTTCCGCCAGCCTTCCATCAATTAAAGCTGACGTGTCTACAATCAAAGGGTTCACATAACTCGAATTTTTCCTTTTCCGCCCCCTGAATGAGAAATTTCTGACAGACATCGCCGGGCCCGTAGGATTCGGGATATGGTCGGCAATTTGCTTGGCCAAAGCTGCTATTCCCGCCCGGCCGGCAAGCTCCAAAACGTCGGGCAGAATAAACCCAAGCGTTGCAAACGCAATAACGGCAGCCGAGAGGAAATAACCTCCTGTTATTGCAAATATGTCCGGAGGGGTGCCACTTCTGGCAACAAATGCGCCTATAAATCCAAATACTATAAACAAAGCTAACCTTAAAAATGACTTTGGTTTCACAATTTAGCCTCCGTGAACCGCATAAGACACCGCATCTTCTAAAGTTTTGAATCTCTCACTAGTCACAAAATCCGAAAATCCTAAACGTTTTGCTTCGGCAATCCTGTTTTTGATATTACCAACCGGCCTCAGTTCCCCTAAAAGTCCAACCTCGCCGAATGCGCAGATCCCGTCTTTTACCGGCTTTTCGACTACCGCAGAAACTACGGCCAAAGCAGCCGCCAGATCCACTGCCGGCTCCGTTATTTTTAAACCCCCCGCCACGTTAAGGTAAATATCCAGATTCCCAAGGGCAAGTTTGGCAGCCCGGCCGAGCGAGGCTATAACAACCTGCATTCTCGAAAAATCCAAACCTGTCACTCTTCTTGCCGGTATGCCAAAAATTGTAGGCGTCACAAGTGCCTGAACTTCGGCCAAAATCGGCCTTCCGCCGGCAACCGTTGAAGTCACCACGCTCCCCGCTTTTGTTGCAATCCGCTGGGCCAAAAAAACCTGTGACGGGTTGGCAACTTCAACCATTCCGACGTCCTGCATTTCAAAAACACCTACCTCAAATGTAGAACCAAAACGGTTTTTATTCGACCTTAAAATCCGAAACGCATGCATTTCGTCCCCTTCCAGGTTTAAAACTGCATCAACCAGATGCTCCAAGACCTTAGGACCGGCAATGCTACCCTCTTTAGTCACATGCCCGACGACAAAAATAGACGTATTGGTACTTTTGGCGTGCCTTTGCAAAATCTGTGAGCATTCCCTAAGCTGCCCGACACTGCCTGCCGAACCCGAAAGTTTCGAAGATGTAAGCGTCTGCACGGAATCGATAATCATAAGCTGCGGTTTAAGTTTTTCCGAAGCAGCCACAACAACATCAACATCCGTTTCAGGCAAAATGTACAAAGAATTGGGGATTTTACCTATCCGGTCGGCCCGGATTTTAACCTGTTGGGCAGATTCTTCCCCGGAAACATAAAGGACAGAAGGGTCAGAGGTATCAAGCGTTCTAGGTTTGTTGAGAGCAACTTTTGATACTTTTGACCCTTTTGAAACTTTTGATACTTCCGCAATTTTCATCGCGCACTGCAATAAAAGCGTACTCTTGCCAATTCCCGGATCCCCCGAAATCAAAACAATTGAGCCTGCTACAATCCCTCCGCCAAGTACCCTGTCAAACTCACTAAATCCTGTTGAAATCCTGCCGGTTTTTTGCGACCTGACGTCTGCTAATTTCAACAGTTCAAAGTTCCGGCTAACTACTGTCTCCGACTTCCCCACATCAACCGAAGTCTCAACCAGACTGTTCCACTCACCGCATTCCGGGCACTTGCCCAAAAACTGGGGGCTTTTGTATCCACATTGTTGACAAACAAATTCCGTTAAGTTCTTCACATTAAAAAAGGCCAAGCTCTCACTTGACCTGTTATCCTAATAAATTCAATCGGGCTTATCGATATAAAACCGGCTTCTCACGAACAACAGGAACAAGCGAGATTCTTCTTGATCTCAAGTCGACAGCTTCTACACTGCATTCCACTTTTTGGCCGACTTCAAAGTTTACATTCGGTGGAATTTTAGAAATATGAATAAGCCCCTCAATTCCCCCATCAAGCGAAACAAAAACTCCAAATGGGGTAACTTTGGCAACAATCCCGTTAACTTCCAAATCCTTTGTGTATTGCGCAGAAACCTTGGCAAAGGGATCGTCCTGAAGCTGCTTCAAACTTAAATTAAGCCTTCCGGTCGCCTCATCCTTGGCAATAACCACAACATCAACCTTGTCTCCGACTTTAAAAAACTTCGCAGGCTCTTCTATTTTCTCCCATGATAATTCGGAAATATGGACCAACCCCTCAAGCTTCGATGGTTTGGAAGATTTTGAAGATTCATCTCCACCTTCTTGATCATCACCTTTTGATACATTTGTTACTTTTGATACCTGTGATACTTTATCCGTATCTATCTCCACAAAAATCCCGAAAGGCAAAACGGCCGATATTACACCCGAAACTTTGTCCCCAATCTTGACCTTTGCAAGCAGCGCCAGAATCGCTTCTAAATCTTTTTTATTCGGCTGCTTTTGGGAAAGTATAAGCCTGTTAGAACCCCTATCTACTTCGATAACTCTTGCAGTCAAAGTCCTACCTATTAAATCCGTAAGCTTTGCAGGTTCCTTTGCTTGCCCTGAGCCTGACGACTGGGTTAATTGGGAGGCCGGCAAAAATCCGTGAATCCCCAAATAGTCGCATATTACCCCGCCGCGGTTAACTTCGAGTGCCACAACTTCGATATCTTCGGAATTATCCTTTTTCTCCTCCAGTTCCACCCAACGCTTTTCCCCGGAAAGTTTTCTTAAAGAAAGTACAACCTGTCCCGCATCATTTTCCGGATACAATACGGTTGCCTCAACACTGTCTCCCGCGGAAAGTTTGGAGACAAGTTCGGAAACGGCCGAAAGTTCACGGCCCAAAACAATGCCTTCGCTTTTGGCACCGATATCAATTAGAACTTCCTGCGGTGATACGGAAATAACCCGTCCAACTACTTCCTGGTTCCTGCGAAGCGAAGTAACTTTTTTTTGAGAAGACTCAAAAAGCTCAGCAAACGAAGATGTTAACTGAGATTTTTTATCTGTATTGGATTGTAATTGTTTATCTCGAAACTTTTGAGAGACCAACCATGACCACTTCCTTCTTCATTAATTTCAAATTTTAAATTTTAAATTTTAAATTTGTTGAAGGCATTGTATCAGCTTTTAAAGGATAAAAAAAGGCCAACTCTTGCAAACTCCAAAAACTTTACTTACATTTAATCAGTGATCAAAAAACTGGACATCTTAATAATTGCTACCTTCACCTTAATCGGCGTATTTTTCATTTTTTCCATAAACCAAAGTGCAGACACCTACTGGCATCTGGCAATCGGCCGTCAAACATGGCAGGAACAGAAAATCCCCTCATATGACAAATTTATTTACGGTCCTGAAAATAAAGGTTTTATATCGGTAGAATGGCTAGCCGACCTAATTTACTTTGCTTTTGTTTCTGCTCTTGGATTAAAAGGCTTGGTTGTACTAAGGCTGATTCTGGCAATTACGACTCTCTGTTTTCTTTACCAAACCCTCAAATTAACAACGTCCAGTTCCAAAGTTATAAGCGCCACTCTGCTTGTGGCAGCCTACATCATGGCAACGCGCGCAAACGACAGGCCCGAAGCCTTCTCCTTCCTACTACTTGCATTCACCAATTACATTTGCCTAAACTTTTTTCTTAAAAAGAAATTGCCTGCGGCAAGCTACCTTTTACCAGTTATCTTTCTTGCCTGGCCAAACGTTCATCCGTATGCGCTAATCGGCCTTGCTGTTTTTGGATTTACGGCAGCCTTTGTTTTTACCTCAATTACCTTTTTCAAAGAAAAATTCTCGGGGTCTCCCACGTTTGTATTTCTACTCATCCTCTCATTGATAGCATCCCTATCCCAGTACAAAAAACTCTTTATCTCACTGCAGGCAAGCCAGCTTTCCGCGCTCAAACTGACCGAATTCACAACTCTCAAAGGACGTATCCTTACAACTGATGGGTATCAAATACTAAACCAAATCCCCATCGAAATTTATTTATACTTTGCGATTCTCATAATCTACGTATCGCTTGTGATAATCACGCTGTTTGAAAAACCCCGAACATTAAAATCAATCTCACTCTCCTTATTCTATTTAATAGTCCTTCTTCTTCCCCTAAAATACTTCCGGTTGATACCTCTATCCGTTCTTTTATCACTCCCGTATTTGATAAATATTGCCAAAAGAAAACTTCCCGTCGGTCAAAAATCCTTTATAAATGCAGCTATTGTCCCAATAGTAATTTTTGCGTCATTGATGTTGGGCTCGACATTCCAAAAAGAAATAATCGGCACAAGGGAAAAAACATTCGTAATAACTTCAAACAACGCGCCGGTTGGAGTTGTTAACCGCTGGTGGACAAACGAATTCCCCGAAAATGCACCCAAGATTATCAAAACTTATCTAAACACAAAGCGCATTTTCTCGGCCGACTCCTGGAATAATTATTTCATATGGCATCTGCCACATACCCAGGTTTTTGCAGACGCCCTTTTCTACAACATGACGGCAGCCGATATGAAAAACGAAGATACAATCTCCTACGGCTCAGATGGCTGGGATGGTCTTCTTAAATCATTAAATGTTGATACGGTTATAAACAGCCAGCCTTTTACGGATGCATATGTATACACTCCGGCCTACAAATTACCAGACTGGAGGCTTGTTTACGTTGATGACATATTTATTTTATACGCCAGAGGCGACGTCATAAAATCACTTCCCGTTGACCTTTCAAAAATTAAACCGGAAATGTCAGCACCCCTCAAATTTACGAAAGAAGACGAAACAGAAGCCGTAAACGAACTTCAAAACCTATTAAATTTTGACCCCAAAAACGGTTTTGCCCGTGACCAATTAATAATCTATTACATGGAAAACGATGTTAAAAAAGCCATAAGCCTTGCCAACCAGTCAAGACAAATCAATCCAGATAACCCTCTCTTTAGCTTACACCTTGCCGAAATCTATGCCAAATCAAGCGATTGCACCAGAGCAAACAGTTTTGCTCAAGAGGCAAAAACCAAGAGCTTTCATCACCCAATAATCGACGGCTACGCCGACGAAGCCACAAAAACCTGCCCTAGTTAAATTTTAAAATGATAGAAAGAAAAATTATTTGCCTAAAGCAAAAATTCCAATTAGTATAAAAGTATGGCCGAAAGCCAAGAATCAGAACAACCGGATCAGCCTTCCCTTAAAGAATTAACTGCCGACAGCCCCGCAGAGCTTAAATTAAGAGTCAATACATTTCTTAATGGACTTGGCAAAGGGAATACGTACGACTGGTCGGACAAACGTTTTGACTTTATGCTTCGTGACTCAAACTACCACACAACTTACATAGAAAAGGACGGCCAGATTACTGCCGCAATAGACTATCAAGTTTCCGAAAACGGTACCATCAACACTTTCAGAGCCAGAACAATTCCTCAAGAATCCAAGGGTCATTTTGGCAAAACAGGTAAAACATTAGGAGATGAACTTTTCGACCATATGCTCAAAACTAACCCATCTGCTAAAAGCCTCTATGCAGAAGTTACACCGGATGGTTACAAATATCTTAAAAGACAAGTACAAAGGAGAGGCTTAGCTGTTGTCACGAACGATCAGCCAAACGAAACAGGATTTGGAGTTATCAGAATTAACCTCAATAGAGAACAACAAGCGGCAAGAGCAAGAATCCAAAAACTCCGAGTACTTAAAGCCTCACTCGGCAAAACCCAAAAACCTGCAGCATAACCATTAAAAAAGCGCCTATCTTAAACCCTATCTGCTCTTTTTCGTCAAACAAAACATCTTAAGCAATGGAAGGGAAACTGGTACTGACACTACGTAAGTAGAAGAATACCAGAGGGCTCCCGCCATTGTGAAAGATAAGTTTTGTAGGAAAAGAGCACTAGGGTGACCTTTCTTGGTTCCGTTCTTTGGGCACACAAAGAATGGAACAATAAAAATGACGAAAAATTCCAACAAAAAACCTTCCTACTCGGAAGGTTTAATGAAGTGTGGCGATGACCATTAAATTTTGCGAAGCAAAATCGCAGGTCATATTCCATTAAAAAAGCCCAACCTGAGTTGAGCTACTTTAATGTGGCGATGACCATTATTTTTTGCGAAGCAAAAAGCAGGGCAGAGCCATCAAAAAACCTCATCATTTGATGAGGTAAATTGATGTGGCGATGACCTATTTTCGCGGAAGGTTACCCAACAACTATCGTCAGCGCTAAGGCGTTTCACTATCCAGTTCGGAATGGGATGGAGTGGTACCACCTCGCTCAAATCACCACGAAAAGGATTCTACAAAATTTAGTTTGAAATATCAAGCAGCAGCAGGCCAAACTACTTACCTCTTGTTTTTCGTGTATGGCTTCCTGGGCCTCTAGGTTTCCCTGATTGGGATGGTTTAAAAGCCGCTTTCGGTTCATGCTTTCTTTGAACAGAAAGCCTCAAAGAATCTACAGTCTGACCAACTACCCCTACCTCACCATGTACCTCTTTTGCCCATTGCAACATCGCTTCTCGAACATCGAACCGCACGCTGTTGTGGGGGTCTGGATTTTCATACCTTCTTACAACCTCTTCCTTAATCCCATTCAGAACCCCAACTCCATGCACGGAAGTAATTCTTTGGGTCAAATCTTCAAGCGACTGTGTTTTACCCAATGTCCTAACCAATTTAGGAAAAACAGGGCTATGCATAGTAGCCTGTAAGGCCACAGCTGCTACATAATCTGTTGCTTCAGCCTCGACCCTTTGTGGACCGGTTAACAGTTCAAAATCCACACCGGAACCAAGAGGCGGGTGCACTCTGTCTACTCTGGCCGTTGGGCCTAACGGTATTAATAATTCTGACCTTACAGGCATATTATCTCCCAAAAAAATAATCCCCTAAGGGATTAGATTAAGCCAAGAATATCTTGGCCGTTTTAAATGTTAGGTTGTCCTTCATTTTCAGGTTTTGCAGCTTGACCAAACATATTGTCCATTCCACCGTTCAAAGATTGTGGGCTTTGACCCATCGCAGCATATCTTGCAATTCTTCGAAGATCCTTCCTATTTTTTCCTTGAACACCTGCAACTTCTGTAATAGCAGGAGAACCCGCCTGGCCTCTTCTCGGGTCAGCATCTTTTCTACCCATTACCCATTCCTCCAGCCCTTGACCGTACGGCTATGGCCATGCCCATTTGCAGCAACATCGATTGCCACCTCAACCCTTCTTGCTTCACGACCTTTTTCTATAAGTCTTCTCATCGCTGCCCTTGACAGAGAAGGTTCAGGTCTTCCATCTCCACCTGCTATCGACGGAAGCACTTCCGCTTGTTGTAGACCTGCACCAATTATATGTTGTTCAGAATCTTTCATACTTCCAACCTCGATTCCTATTAACACTCGGAAGTGGTCCTCTATGCCAAATCGGTTCCTTAGCAGCCCAACCAACGAGTTCTCCCGGTTGATCAGTATTAAGCGGCGGCCTTCCATCTCTAATCCAAGAATCTATTGTCCTTCGCAATAATTGTATATCAGGACCCTCTTCCCCCGCGTTGAGTTCACTAATTAAACGGTCAGCACCATGGCGTGGAAATAAATAGCGGACATCCTCCGCCATCTCGTGTTCAACAGATCCATCACCTGGATTACCATTCCTTTGAGAGCTCTGGATTCTTCCAAGATATGCCTCTTGCCTCATATTTCCAAAAAAAATATCCCTCGCCCCGCCTTAGCGGTGTGGGATAAGCGTATTAAAAACCTCCGCTTAAAAATTGTCAAGCTGTCTAAATTTCGTTTAATATTTAAGCAATGTTTAAAAACAGCAACTGGATAATACCGACAACATTTATTTTCTGTGCCCTCTTCTTTTTTAGAACAAACTCTCTTTTTGTAAACGATACTTACTGGCATTTGGCTGTTGGCCGGGAAGTTTTTGAAACAAAAAAAATACCGACTCAAGACAACTTTGTCTACGGTAGTACCGACACCCAGTATGTTTCGTCCGAATGGTTAAGCGGGTTTATATTTTACGAAGCTTACGCAAAACTTGGAAACTACGCCTTCCCCTTACTTAGACTTTTAGTTGGTACCGCAGCGATATTTTTTCTGTACAAAACCCCCTTGCCGGTAACAAAGGATAAATATTTGCTTGGATTTTCTCTTTTTGTCGCCACTTACATTATCTCCTTTAGCCTGAATAATCGTCCGGAAATGTTTAGCATTTTGTTTATCGTCCTGACTAATTACGTGTGTCTCAGCTATTATTGGCAAAAAGTCCTACCCATAACAACCTATTTCCTGCCTTTAATATTTTTAGCCTGGCCGAGTATCCATCCATACCCTGTAATCGGACTTAGCCTGCTAACTTTCTTCTCGTTCTTAATAACTTATGAACAGAAATTCAAAAACACCAAGCGGAAAAGTTACCTCATATTTGTTTTGCTGGTCCTAATTTCTTTTACCCTCACCGTATTCCAATACCAAAGAGTTTTTATTTTTGCCCATGCGTCAAACCTGCAGTATATTGCAGAACTGGTTAGCTTAAAAGACAGGCTTCTTCCCCAAGACAATTTCCGTGTTTTAGGTGCTGTAAGTGGTGAAATATATCTTTATTTCCTAGTAATTGCCATCTACTTATTTAGCTTAATCAAGACAAGGAAAATTGGCTTCCTCGACGTTTTTTACCTGGCAATTCTTCTTACACCCATAAAGTATTTCAGGCTAATACCACCCGTGTTACTGCTCGTCTGGCCATCATTTATATGGACCTTAAAAAAAACTGCAGTTGGCGCCAAAACGTACTTGTTTAGTAAAGCACTTTATATAACAGCTTTAGTTTTTATAGTAATTTCCGCATTAACAGGCCACTTTTTAGGATCAGGAAAAGCAAATCCTTATATATTTACCCCTCAAAGAACAGAAAAGTTCATAAAAGAGAACCTTAATACCAATAGGATCTTTACAATCAGCAACTGGAATGACTACTACATTTGGCAGCTTAAAAATGTAAAAACATTTTCTGACGCCATGCCGCAATTCAGGACTAAAGAAAGTCTTCTTGATGAAAATTTCCTTGTCAGGCCGGAAAATAACCCCAAAGAACTGCTTTCAAAATATAATATCGACACGATAATAAATACCCAAACTAACTTCGACTGGCAAAGTTCTACAAGCATCACCGGCCTTGATAACTGGCAACTGGTTTACGTTAGCGAAATTGCCATAATCTATGCCAGAAAAGATGTCTTAAAAAATAATATCTTGGACCTTTCGCTGGTTAACCCATACGAAAAATCGGATTTAAAATTCGACCAAAAGGACAAAGACAAAGCAGTAGAACAAATTAAAAACCTCCTTGACTATGATAGGGAAAATGATTTTGCAAGAACCCAGCTGGTTCTCTACTATTTATACGAAAATCAGTTTGATAGCGCCGAAAAACTTGCTCTTGAATCAAAAAACAAAAGCGATAACAAATCGAAATACAATTACTTTCTTGCCGTAATCTACGCAAATAAGCACGAATGTCAAAAAGCCTGGGAATTCGCAAGGGAAACAATTCAACACGGTTCCCAAAACAATACTTCAAAACAACAGATAAATAATCTTGTCGTCAAAAATTGCCCTGAGCAGTTGTAAGTACTCTAACGTCTTTAAAACTAAACGGAATGAAAGCAAATGATCTTAGAGAACGGACTACTATTGAAACATCGATTCCAATAGTAGAGAAGTTCTCGCAGATCAAATGCTTAAAAAAGAGCATTTGATCTATTAGTACGCCTTAGCTGAAAATCTGGTTTTCAGGTATTCAGGTTTTGGAAAACGGATAAATCCATTCTCCTAGCCCGACGACCCGATAACCCGATCAACCTCACGGATCACCCGTGAACAACAATTACTTGCTTTACACTTGGCGCCTATCAACCTGGTAGTCTTCCAGGGATCTACGATACCTAGTCTTGTGGCCTGTTTGGCGCTTAGATGCTTTCAGCGCTTCTCAGTTACGAACGTAGCTACCCAGCACTGCCACTGATGTGACAACTGGCACACTAGAGGTTCGCT
>Ga0075629_105_pt1 | contig 38533 bp, 35 predicted proteins | sample RifGroA1_FD_68381 | JGI IMG/M metagenome (GOLD analysis project Ga0075629, IMG submission 68381) | Microgenomates (Curtissbacteria) bacterium GW2011_GWA1_40_16 | reverse complement strand
TTTGGCACCGATGGCAGCCGCCAACGGCTGGTCAATTAAATATGCAGTCTTGGCCCCTGCCGAAAGCGTTGCCTCCAAAACTGCCCGCCTTTCCACCTGGGTTATGCCGTATGGCACGCAAACCATCACTTCCGGCCGCCCGAACCTTGAATACCCCAAAACCCTGTCCAAAAAATACCTAAGCATTGCCTCACAAACCAGATAGTCGGCAACAACACCGTCCTTTAAGGGCCTTTGGGCAACCAAATCTGTGCCTGTCCTGCCTAACATTTCGTGGGCATGCGACCCTACGGCCACAACTCTGCCTGTCACCGAATCAATAGCCACAACACTCGGTTCCGAAAGGACAACTCCCTCCCCGGAAACCCAGACCATCGAATTGGATGTACCCAAATCTATTCCTAAGCGTTTAGATGAAAAAAGAGGAAACTTCATGTAACCTAAGTTAAATTCGAAATACGAATATCGAATTTCGAAACAAATACTAAAATCCAAATTTCCAAAATGTTTCGAGTTTCGAGCTTCGGGTTTCGAGTTGCGGGGTATACCCTGCGGGCATTTTAATCACAAAGGGAGAACTGGGCAAGTAGCAAATTTGGAATTCTTTAACTTAAATGATGCCAAAAGACATCAAAGTCTAATTTATAACCTCTTTTTTCGAATTTCGTGCTTCGAATTTCTCTTTACGGTGCCACTTCCTGCCAGGAAACAGACGGCGAACCGATCATCTGCGAAAGCGCAACCAAATATTTCGGCTGAAAGACAACAAGATCTGTCGGATTCTGGTCATTGTCACAAGCGGGAGCACCGCAAAGGTCACTTAAAAAGGCCGAGAGGTCAAAAGCGTGCGCATAAACCGCTCCATTTATCGTAAGCTTATAAGGTGATGTACCCCTCGACTTTCCTTGCGTATCATCATAATCCTTAAAAGTTCCTCCAACTATGTATACCCCGTCGGCCTGTGTCACATTTGTCTTAACTACCACGTCTCCTCTTACCACAAAAACTACTGTTGAACCTGCATTCAAAGTGAAATTACTCACTATATTCAAGTTCCCATCTACAAAGACAACCCAATTACCCGTTGCTACAACGGGATACCCGGCAGCAGCATCGCCCGCACAATAGATGTATGGAGTTCCAAGCGTATTTGCCGTGTTTAAATTAGCAGGTGAAATTGTACAATAGTTAGCTGTCGCCTTATTCCTGAACCTGCTGGCAAAGTAGCTATAAATCCCACCACCGTCCGGCGGGAAAAGGGTTTTGTTGTAGTTATTAAGGCCAAAACATAAGACGACTGGGAATATATAGGCACAGCGTTATTGGAAACGTCGATAGTACCCCGTGCCCCTACATCCCCACCCGATGTCCTAAACCACGCTTTGGCCGAAACCACATACGTTAACTGGAAAATGTTATTTGACCAGGTTAAGGGGCTTTCGTTATTTGGTGTACAGTTTGGCAGTGCGTAAAACGTAGCAATATACGAACCTGGAGCCGTTGGAACGGTAAAGCCGGTCAATGTGATAATTACCGAAGACCCAACCGCAATTGGAGTGGACGAAATCTGAATCGACTGGATAGTATGGTCGCCGGGGTCAGTCGGCGTCACCGAAGTCCCCGTACAGCCAAGAGCCGGAGCGTTACTTGTCGTCCAAGCCCCTAAAACGCCCGCGCCACCGGGATAAGCAACTTGTGCCGCTGTAGTATTAGTTACTTGAACCTTAAAAGTAGCCGTAGTGCCCGGCTCATATACTTGTGTATTGCCTGGGGGTGGGTTATTCGTAACCTGCAAATCAAAATAGCATGTCGGCGTTGTAAACGATACACCGGGCGGAGTTATAGAACCATCCGGAATCGTATCGGCATCATCTACACCGTCAGCCCCTCCGGGATAAACATGATTACTTTGCCTATCCGCCGAATACGCCTTCACCCGCCAGTAGTAAGTTACTCCCCTATCAGGCACCAACAAGTTGCCTGTTGTGTTCGCGTTACCGCTGTCCAAAGCACCATCAGTATTTGAAGTCGGTGGCGGTGGCGGTGGAGGAGCCCCGCGCCAGATAAACTGCACGGTTCCTCCCGTTCCTCCAACATCCGCTCCGCTTCTTGTAATTCCTTTTACTCCCCAAACCGAAGGCGAAACAGTCGTTGAAGAAGGCCCCGTGAATGCGTCATGCGAAACATCCATCCAAAAACCCTGCTCTATATTGGAATTATCCTGCCATCTAAAGGTAATTTCGGGTAAACCCGTAGCCGCGTTACAAGAACTTGTGATTACCAAATTCGAAGGATCCGCCGGCGGCGGGATACATGTTGCCGTAGTTATCGAAAGTGCTACACCGCCATTTGATGTCACCGTCCCAAAACTTCCACCTGTACCCCGCACATACCATGAGTACGCTACACCAGGACTTAACCCTGTCGCAGAGGTAGAATTCCAAGACCTGCTGGAACTTCCCAGGCTAGATGGCAAACCGGTGCTGGTCACATTGTTAGTGAGATTATCTTTAAAAACACCATACCCCGTATTGCCGGTATTGGAAGTCCATGTCAAATGAACCAGCGGATTTAAACCATCGACACAATCCGAAAAACCGCTCAAAGTAATCCGCGGCGGGGGTGGCGTAGCTGTCGGTTCCGGTGTCGCCGGGCAGTCGCAAGCGCCACTGTTAAAATTACCCCTTGTGTACTCATCTCCCACGCCGTCATCTAGATCAATCACATTAGCCTGCCAAGCATAATATTGGTCTGGACTCAAGTTATCTAAAGTTTTTGTAATAATGTTACTAGGACCCGACCCATTATCATTAAATTTCGCGGTGTATTTACTATCGGGGTTGCCAACACAAGATGTATACGTATCATCCGGAACAGGGCAATAAAACACTATCCACTTCCAGTTCCAGCTAACGGTATACCCACCCCAGAACGTACCGGCCGGCCCACCTTCACCAATCTTCGTACCGCTTTCTACCGCACCATACCATGCACTCCACCAAATAGTAGGATCAAGACCGCTTATAGTACAGCTTAACTCGCTTGAACTGCAGGTCTTCGCGGGCGTGGGGGGGAGAGCTGCCCCTCTGCCTGTCGGCCTGCCCCATTGCACATCGTGTGTAGGAAGCGTGCACGCCGGGTCAGAACATGTTCCTGGTACCGGTGTATCTGTCGGCGCTGGTGTCGGCTCAGTTACATCCGGACACGTCGGCGTGACAAAACTTGCGGTCACAGAAGGATACCAGTTATCGTCGTCCGCCTGAGTATTGATCCGCCAGTAATACCGTGTCCCTTGAGCCATGTGGTCTATCCTAGTACCGTTAACAGTGGTCCCTGTTACGTACGAAGACGCCCCAACCCCGACGTTTGCACTCTGCATATAAGCGCTTGGCACAAAATTATTGTTGGCAACAGAATTATCCAACCACTGTTCGGTAAACCCCGTACCCCCAGAGGCAGGAGTCCAGCCGAAACCCCCAGTTACGGTAGCCCCAGCCCCGGTACCATTACAATTTGTATAAACTCCGCTTGGGCTAGCCGCAATAATCTCACTACCGCAAAAAAACGAGCCGACAGAAGACCAGCTGCCTGCAGCCCCAGACTCACCTGCAACCCACTGAGGTGAAACCGCCCTTACCCGTACATAATACCTGCCGCTTTTACCCGAAGCCCCAAAATTATACGACCGTGAACCGGGGCCAACCGAATCCACTGGCCCAATTGTCGGATCCCCCGGCCCAATTTGGCTTTCAGTTTGCGACATATATATGTCAAAACGGGCAATATTCTCCCCGTTTTCCCCAACCCCCGTCAATCCCCACCCAAAATTGGCACAAGCAGTATTGGTAATATACGGCCTGGCATTTGGCGTTTGGCAATGCACGTCCTGCGTATCAGCCTCATAAGCTGCAATACTGGGACCAACACCGTCCCCCCAAGTCCCCGCATACGTAGTTTTAACAGGCGGATCCGTACAATCCGTACTCCAATCAAGTGTGTAAGGCGGACTGTTAGTGCTAGAGATAGGAGAATATAACGAATATGAAGTCCATCTTGTCACAGTTTGCCTAACCGGCGACCCCAAAATTTCACCAAAATTATCATAAAAATGAACCGTTACAGTAATATCAATAGAACCTGCGGTGTTATCAAGAGGCACCATAATTATTGCTTGATCAGCAGCATAAATAGGCTTTGAAACATAACCCTTGAAAAGCATAAACCCAAAAAGTAAAAAGGTTAAAATAAGTATCTTCTTTATCATTGCCCCATCCTAATCTGCGGCGGAATTTTGTAATCCGGGTAAGCTTTTTCTATAAACGCAGCCAATTCCTTATAAATTGAAAGGGTTGCCTCGTCTTTATTTTTGTCGTAGACACTTTTTACAGAAGAGAGCGCATTTACGTAAGTAGACCATTGAAAGTTTTTGTCGGAAGATAGCGCCGCAGCATCAAAATTTTTATCCAGCGATTCCTTCAGCCCCGCACTTGCAGATGCTTGCTCTATATCCGCTTTAATCTTTTGTATTTCTTGAGGATATTTGGCAGTTCCGCAACCGGAGTCAAAACAAGGAACGGTATAGATACTCTCCTGCGCGCGTTCCGGATAATAACTTATCATATACTGCGCATACTGCTCCAAAACCTTGCGGGTTTTTGGGTCGTGGTCACCGGCATAAAAACCTAAAAGACGGCTGTAGTTATCCAAAAGCAGCCTGTACCGTTCCTGGTAATCACTAGTTTTGCCGGCATCCTGGAAATTTTTCAAAAAGATGTCCTGTTGAAATTCACTCGTGAAATTAACCTCCGCAACGTTTATTGGGGGCGAAAATGTCCCGGCGAAATTAACCTCCGCAACGTTTATTGGGGGCGAAAATGTCCCGGCGCGCCTTGACTGGCTTCCCGGGAAACTTCCCTTTTGCAGACTTGGAATTCCCAGGAAAAATAGGCAAACGCCTAAAACAACCACAACGGAAGCTAAAAACAAAACTTGGCTTATATTTGAAAACGGCTGTTCGGCAGGAATTTTTAATAAATTGGATAATCGTCCGCCAGTAGCGGCAGGACTAGGCGCAACGAGCACCTATCCCCTAACTCCAGGTGTCATTCTCGCGGAAGCGAGAATCTGATCCTCAATCAAGTTGAGGATGACAGTTTACATATTTTTGTAGGGATAAGTGCCAATAAACTGGTATTTTAGTTTCGTTTTGCAACTACCACTTCTAATACCCCAACTCGAGGCTCTAAATCGTCTAATCTATCTTCTAAATCGCCGGTTCTTTCGTTCGCCGTCTTCGTATTATTGTAAATCTCTTTAATCATTGGCATTGTCTCCTTTTCCATCTCAATAAGAGTCTTAGAATGGGCATCTAAAGTTCTTTTGATCGGCTTCAGAACTTTTTCCAACCTGTTGTCGATTAGATTCCCAATTTCCTGTAAGTCCTTTTTATTCATAACACCATAAAACTCTACATCATGAAATCTGCAAAAACAATAGTGATTAAAATTTACCCGGAGGACTAAATCAAGAAGCTACTCGTCATAGGCACTAGTGGCTAATGTCTAGTGGCTAGTGCCTAGTTTTCGCTTAGAATAAATGGAAACTAAGTGTCAAGGAAAAATTGAGTTTACTGAGAGGACTTAACGTAGTCTAAAGTTTCGTATGGAGTCCAATTAGCTTCTGTTAAACCTAAACCGGGATCACTTATCATTAAATTTTCAAAACCTGTGTAATGTATATCTCTAATTTCTCCATTTGCATCTAGAAAAACCTTCAAATGAGTAGTTTCCCACATATATTTTGTTGCTCTAGCAGCTTTTTCGCAACTCGCCATAAAAGCAGCGTGGAAATCGGGGCGGTTCTGATATCTTGGGTCATTGTATCTATTTACACAATCGGTCAATGCCTGGGCAACACGTTGTGGATCAGTGTTGTCGTCAGTACCGCGAACATTTGAGATTGCAAAACCTTCTTGAATTTTTCTAGCTGCATCTTGACCCACTTCTACAACTTCTTCAGGTGTTAAAATTCTCGGCTTAGAAGAAGATTCCTCCGTTGCCGTCGGTACGACACTTGTTTCTGTCGGAACCACAATGGGCGAAGAACCTCCGCCGGGCGGAGCTTGCTCGCCGGCAATTCCTTGAACAGACGGGTCAGGCGTAAGATTGGATCTCTCTCCCCTTACCGAACCGCCCCCACAGGCAGCAAGCGCAGCCGCACTAATTGATAAAGCGCCTAAAGCCCCGGTTGCAAAAACGCTTCCACGCCTTGATCGCCTATTTGAAAACTGTATTGGTTCGTTAACGACTGGAGAATTAGCCATAGACCTGACCCTGGCAATCATAGCTTCACGGGCCGCTGAGCCTTGGGCAAGCCTGTCAAAATTTGAAGGGATATTTGCGTTTCTTTCAGACATTTATTATTTTTACGCGGTAATAATACCACGCCTATTTCTAAAAAACAATTATACTACTATAAGCCTCTATTGTCAATTACTCTAGGCCTATGCATCTTAGCTAAGGGCAGGCCTTAACCTGGAATCATCTTGACAAAGGCCTGCCCTTTGCCTAGTTGCTAGTGGCTAGTCGCCAGCCTCACTCCCCGCCCTGGCCAATCGGTACATTTGTCCCTTCAGGTACCTCCCATGCTTTCCATTGGCCTAAAACACCCAGAACCACCACCGCTCCCTTTAAATCAAAATCGAATTCTTTGTCAATATATTCGTAAGGGGTAACCGGGAAATCGGCATGCGGATCGGCAGTACCCAGATATACCCCCACAACTTTTTTCTCTCCCGGACCAAATCTGGGGTTGCCTCTTTCCAGGGAAACAACTCTGCCGTCCTTTAAATAGACATAGCCTACAGAAAGTCCGAGCGGGTATTTTTCCACTGGCAATTTATTTTTAATGTCAAAAAGCAGCATGTCATGAAGTGCCGTACCCGGAACATGGTTACCTTTTGTGCTACCTAATAACTTGATGCTGTAGTCGCCGACATAAACTATGCTCCCGTCGGGGTTTGTGCCCTTGGCGAAAACTTCAAGACTTTCACTTGTATCTGAAATTGCTGCATCAGGTCCTACAAGCGCAAAATTGTCTACCGTATGCCCCTTTTTGATTATTTTATTCTCCTCCCTACCCTCATAAAAAGTATAGTACTCGAGATCGTAAACGTTTTCTTCAAAAGGAATCTCGAAGTCAAGATAAACGGGAAGCCCGAAACCGGGCGGCACCAATCTTGACGGGTGATGTTCAGGCTGGTACAGCCTTGTAATAGTCCTGTACGTCCCGTCCTTATAAGGGGCAAACGGATAACTAAAAATACCCTCATAATCAATAGGAACAACAACATCAACTATAACCGGCGCCTCTTTAACTCCGTAATTGAGCCGCTCGCCATTTTCACCGACTATTCCTACTCCCCCATCGGCAAAGTCCGGCTTTACATATTCAAATTTTTGCCATTTTTCGGTCTTATTCCTGGCTATCGCACTAATTACCACATGTTTTGTGCGCAACCCTGAAGACCTTGTATTGGGCATTACATTCGTGTACTCATTCCAATCGACTATCCCTACGTCAAAATTGCCCAGATTAAGAACTTCCGCTGAATTATTCCTCTCTGATTCCGGTGCGCGTGTAGGCAGTGGCGTAACCGTCGGCGCCGGTGTTGGCGTAGGCAATATTCCTTCCAAATCCTTCCCTGCCATAAAAGCCACTGTTAGCATGTCTAAATCGCTGTTTTGGTCGTTATAACCTAAATGTGTGTAGACAACCTTCCCGTCGCGGATAAATATAGTTCCCGGATTTGCCAGAAGAACATTGTAGTTTTGGGCAAATTCCTTTTGCGAATCCAAAAGTATAGGCATATCCTGGCTGTAATTTGGGTCGAAATCCCTGACAACATGCAAAACAACAAGCCCCTGGGATCCATAATTTTTCATTATTTTGCTAAGTTTTTTACTTTCCAGCCTGCAAGGGATGCATGCACCCTCCTGCGAATACTGGACAATAATAGGCCCGTTTCCTAAATCATGGAGCGATAAAGAAACGCCGTTTTTATCCTTTAAGGTAAAATCCGGAGCTTTTTTAAACTCCTTCTTTGCCGGATCTGTATTTTCCGCCGATGCACTCGGAACCGGCGTAATGTTTGCATCAAGCACCTCCCCTTGGTTTGTCGGTTCCTGTGGGATTTCCTGGCGACTACCGCTATCGGTTGTGCAAGCTACGGCACCAACCAAGGACACCGCGCCGGCGGTTGCTGCCAAAACCGGATAGCGCAAAGACCTTGGAATTTTACTAAATAAAGGCCGGTTAACAGCCTCTGGAAGATCTAATGTTGGAGTAGGCTCTTTGATATTGAAATCCTGGTTTTGATCCACCAAAGCGGCCTTAAATGCCTCTAAATTGGCAAGTTTCGCGGCATCCGACTGCCCTGCCCTTTCTTCGAAATTTGGATAAAATCTATCCGGCATTTAAGATGGCAGTTAATTTCTTTTTTGTGAAGCCCCACCCGCTTGCCCAATCAGCACGCTTTGTGACTGGAGAGCTTCGTCGCCTATTTTATGAAGAGCCGTCAGGGAATAAGTCTGGGTGCCGCTTGTAATCGTTGCCCTAAACACCAAATCATAGGAAAAACCTGAGCTGTCGGCAGAAACACCAGCCTCCACTGCAGGCGGATAAACATCCATCACAGCAGGAAACTGGCCGTCTTTCGAGCTGATAAATAACTTCCAACTCTCATCCATCACGTTGCGGGGATCACTTTCCGATTTGCCGTAAATTAAAACTTCTTTCTTGGAAGGATCATTCTCCGCAGGTGATTCCTCATATTTTGTGATGCTAAGCACTTGATCCCCAATTTTCAATTGACCGAGTTCCCTGTTTATTTGATCCGTCGCAGCCGGATTATCTTGCTGGCCGGAATCACCGAAAATACCTAAATTGACTTTATTGTGAGGTACAAAAAACCAAGCAGTAGCGGCTACTGTAGCTGCAAGCACTACTCTGCCGGCTCTGTTTGGATGTGTATTCCTTCTTTCGTCATCTACCCTCATACGCCAAAATTATACCACTTGGAGCATAATTATGGGATCAAAATATATCATAAAGTTCGATTTATAGATCATTATCAGCAAAAGGGCAGGCCCTTTTCGGTGTAATCCACAGGTTAAGGCCTGCCCGTTACCTTGTGACTAGTTACCAGTCGCTAACATCTGATAATGTAGCAATTGGGCGATAATATCTGTTACAATCCGCACTAGACTTAACGAGTGACAAAGGTTACAAAAAAGCCCTTCGGGTAAAACTCAGGGTAAACCAGATGAGCCAAAAGTTTAACTGAAACATCCGGTACCTTCGGCTCCTTTGTGACTTTTACAATAGAAGCAATAAGCTATGAACTATGAACTATGAACTAATATGAACCTTGCCAAAAACCGCACAATCTTTTCTATTGCCATTCTGTTAATAATTGCAATTATTGCACTCGTTGCCATTTTCTGGGCCCGTGGTTTCAAGCCTAATTTTAGAAACGGAACTATACAACGGACCGGCCTTATTGTCGCCAATTCCCTTCCTACAGGCGCCCAGGTTTTTATAGACGACAGGCTAACTTCCGCAACCAATACCAGCATCGCGTTTTTGGAGCCGAAAACGTACAAAGTAAAAATAGAAAAGGACGGCTATACAACTTGGCAAAAGGATATTACGGTCCAAGCGGATCTGGCCACCGAAATAAATGCCCTTCTGTTCCCGCTAGCGCCCCAAATATCGCCTTTAACCACGACAGGCGCCACCAACCCTACCTTGTCACCGGACAGCGCCAAAATCATCTACGGCGTCTCGGGCGTAAACGGCGGAGTATACATTTTACCTATGACGGATAACATTTTTGCTTTCCGCCAAGGTACTAGGCTTATTGCCAAAAACACCGCTTCATTTGATTTTTCAAACGCCCAATTCAATTGGGGCCCGGACTCAAAACAGGTCATCGCCAGGTTTAAAACTGCAGACGGCACAGTTACGGCAAACCTAATGCTGGACTCCGATGTTTCAAACCAACCTCTTCGGGATGTTACCGCATCCCTCGGGGCAACTATTTCCGACTGGCAAGAACAGATAAACGCCCGCGCCCAAACATTGGCAGTTTTAGCACCGGATGAAGTAAAAGGCGCAACCGAGGAGGCAACCCAAGCCTCCCCATCGCCTGTTGCCAGTACACAGTCGACAGTTAACGGTAAAAACATATCCGTGAACCGTGAACCGACAACTGATAACTTAATCAACTACTACCCAACGGGGCTTATCTTCTCCCCGGACGAGGAAAAAGTGCTTTACACCGACAAAAATGGTAAACACCACGTCTACGATCTCAAAAACAAAAAGCAATACACCATGCCGGATTTCACAAACCTTATCAATATTACCTGGTTCCCTGATTCAGCCCACCTTGTTGTTGCCCAAAAAGACCAGATCTCAATAATCGAATCGGACGGAAATAATAAAATGGGGATCTATTCCGGAAAGTTTGAATACGGTTTTGCTTTCGCCCACCCCTCCGGCAGCAAGTTAGTGATTTTAACCACCCTCACCCAGCCCGAAGGCACACCCTCAAACCTCTACGCGATAAATTTAAAGTAGGTTCCAGTTGTCAGTTGCCAGTTTTCCTAGCTAAGGTCAGGCCTTTGTTGGGAAATTGCCAGCCTAATGCCTGACCTTTTCCAACGCCACCTAGCCTCTAATACCTAATCGCTAATAGCTAATTGTTAAAGAAACCTTGTTGGAAACCTGTTCGGCACCGCGATTTAAAACAGCAGTGTAATTACCCATAAACGCCTTATTCCAGGCAACAGAAGACTCGCCGGAGGCGATTAAGCCGCTTTCAAAAACAATCCGGCCGTCGGCTAAATTCACTACCTCGAGACTAACACGGCCGTCGGAAGATGGAGCAAACTTGAACGTTACATCGCTCAGCTTAATAGTCGCCACAGCCAGAGTCCAAGAATTTACCGTTTTCTCTTCCCGGCAAGACTGCTTTTGCGGGTCTGCAAGGCAAATTATTCGTTGTGGAACCGGCCGGTTTGAACCCAAAAGGCCAAAAGCGGTCGCAACTCCGGCACTCAGGATCAGAAACGAAATCGTAATAAGAAACAACAAGTGGGAAAACCCCTTGATATTACCCATGATCACTTCCAGTATATCCCAGAGAAGGAAAACAATTAAAACTCATTGCGTGCTTAATGCTACTGTACGTTGAAGTTAACGGTATTCGATACTGCAGTAGTAGCATAATAAAGGGCCGCAGAATAACTGCCGGCCGGGGCGTTACTCCAGGAAACCTGCGTCCACCCATTGGCAATTGGACCAATGTCATAGACAACCGTCCCGTTTGAAACCGTATTGTTGCTCTTCACAATAAGACTAACGTTACCATTTGATGCCGGTGTTAAGTTAAAAGTAACGGTACTGCCGCTAACAGTTGCCTGACTGAGAGTCCACTGGCCACCTGTCGGTACGGGCGTCGGCGTAGGAGAAGGGGGCGCTTGGACAGTAACTGCAACAGAACTTTTGGCACTGCCGCCTAACCCTGTGCAAGTTAAGGTGTAAGTGGTGGTAGCAGTAATGTTGCCGGTTGAAATACTGCCGCTGGTTGGAACAGAGGCCGCATTAAACCAACCTCCCGATATGGTGCAGGCAGTTGCGTTAGCTGAATTCCAAATCAAAGTAGTTGATGTGTTGTATGGGATATTAGTACTTGCTGCGGTAATTGAGACAGTTGGCACAGGCGGTTTAATAGTGAATGAAACTGTATTGGATACGGGGGCACTTCCAAAATACAACGCCGCAGAATAACTGCCGGCCGAAGCGTTACTCCAGGAAACCCTCGTCTGGCCACTAGCAATTGGGCCGCTGTCATATACAACGGTTCCACTTGAAACCGAGTTGTTACTGCGGACAATAAGGCTGATACTGCCGTTGGAGGCAGGCGTAAAACTAAAGGCAGCAGTATTGGCACCAACAACCGGCAAACCAAGTACCCAGTATGTCTGGTCGGTAACATTCAATGTCCCGCAAAGTACATTACCGTTACTACCCAGCTTTGCATGGCCGACAGAAATTGTATATGACCCTTTTGGGACAACAGGTAATTTCACCCCAACAGAACCGTTTTTGGGTAAATCACCTATTACATTAACCAATTGGCTATTCGAATTACTTTGAAGATTTATATTGCCAGATGCGCCACCGCTGACAACAGTTAAACTACCGCCAACCGGCACTGATGTTGGATTAAACGAACAGGCTGGAGCCGCCGCCATAGACCCGGGCTTGCCTGCCAGAATAATAAATACAACAAGAAAGCCCATAAACAGCATTGATACGGCACTCATTCCAAACACAACAACTGTATTCTGTTGGGATTTCGTTAAATGGTGGAAGTTAATTAGATTATTGGACATGCAGGCAACTGTTCAATATTATTACTCTATAACCCATTATGTGCAGTTATTAATCTATGTGTCAATAGATAATCCTGTCACAATAACTTAATCCGAAGGCTCTCCGGCAAACTTGTACGCGATAAATTTGAAGTAGTAATTAGCCATTAGTTTTTAGCAACTAGTTGATGCAACCACTAATTACTAATTACTAGTCGCTAGTGGCTAGTGGCTAGTTGCTAGTGGCTAGTTGCTAGTCGCTAGTTGCTAATTCTAAGGCCTAACCTTTACCTGGTCTCTGGTGGCTGGTGACTAGTAGCTATTTATGCGACGATACGCAGTAGTTGAAATCAATCGGCGCACCGTCCGGCACGGAAAGCTTGCACTTGGCGCCTGTTGCAGTATTGATAAACGGATCCGAAGAATCCTCAAGCCTCGCCCACAATTCATAATAAGTACCCGCTGGGTCGGAGTAATACCCGTAATAATAGACAGGAGAACCGCTTCCGCCGGAAGGAGTTGCTGTCGGTGTTGGCTCCATGGTAGGCGTTGGGGTAGGTGCCAAGCATGGAATTTGCAAATCACCCTTATCAATTACTCCCGAGTCAACATCTCCCGAATCTGTTATCGAAACAGTTCTTAGCCAAACATTTGCAGCTTCATTCTCCCAATTACTGTTAAATGTAATATTCCAATTAACTGTAAGGGTTGTACCGTTAACGGAATAGCTGCTGCTCGCCCTATTAAGGGTAGCATAAGGATTAGGATTGCCCGACCAGTCCCAGGAGGAACCCGCAAAATCCCTGACCGCATAACTGGAAGCGCCTACATTTAAAACTGCAGTAAATGCCCCCTTCGGGCTTGCATCCCAATCGGGGTCAGGATTTGTATTTACATATATGTATGCATAGCGGAAATCACCTCCGCCGCCAGGATGCTCAAAAGTGGAGGTCAACGTATAACTTGTTCCGTAATCAACACAGCTTGGGCCGCTATAAGTGTCAGGATAACCCGGCCCGGCAGCATAAACCTCACTTGGGACCGGAACTTTAACATCCCCAATCGCTGACCAAACATTCGCCATAAAATTTGTAAATGAAAAAGCCTGCTTCGGGTCTTTTGGAATCGACTTAAAATACGGGTTTAAATTTGGTATCCAGTTATCAACGGACTCTGAAGTGTAATTCCCGGGAATATAGCGGAAACCATTGTCCGTGTAATATTGCTCCAGGGCGCTGGCGATTTGCCCAAGGTTGGCCTTCCGGATACCGTCCCTTGCTTTTGCGGTACCATTAACAAGCCTAAATGCAACCAGAGAACCAATAATAGCCAGTATTGCAATAACAACTAAAAGTTCAATCAGCGTAAAACCAAGCACGCGTAGTCTTTGTAAAAGAAATCGGCTAATCCTTTTATGCAGCAGCTTCTGAGACCTATGTTTTTTCAAGGTGTTTAATTTTATTGTGCAACCACCGCGAAAATTAGTCAAACGGAAACAGTTGTCAGGGACCAGGAGAAAGGTCAAGCCTTATTCATTTTGGACTATTGTCAATAGTCGATCGACTATAGTCGTATATTAATGGCCTGACCTTTTTCTAGTGGCTACTGCCTTGACGTCATACAGTAATTGAAATCAATCGGCGCCCCCGGCGGGACCGACAACTTGCATTTTGCGTTTGGGGAAGTATTTACCTGCGGGTCACTCGTATTTTCAAGGCGTGCCCAAAGTTCGTAATACGAACCTACAGGATCGGAATAATACCCGTAATAATAGACGGCAGAGCCGCCGCCCGTAGGTGTTGCTGTCGGCGTCGGCGTTGGTGTTGGTGTTGGGGTAGGCGCAGGACAAGGTATGTCTACAGATAAACTCCCGGGTACCCATCCGGAATCGCCGATGCTTCTGTCTATCGCCCTCAACCAAACCTGTGCGTTTTCAGTCCAGGCATTTTTAAAAGTTATATCCCAATTCACTGTCTTGGTTGTGCCCGAATTGGAGTATGAAGTGGCAATTTTATCAATTGCCGCGTAAGCATTGGAGTTGACGTTACTGTCCCAGCCGCTGCCTGTCCAAACAGAAATTCCTATGGAATTTCCCGTAGAATCGAATTCCATAAACACCAAAAACCCCAGCCCGTCATAGCCGGAAGGGCCGTCTATCATAAAATACGTATAAGAAAGATCAGCGTAACCGTTTGAGTCATCATAGGTTGCGGTGAAGGTATACCTGGTATCATACTCAACGCATGAAGGGCCGGTCGTAGTGCCGGTTGTCGGAATGTCATTAGCCAGTACATCTTTAGGACCGAATTGTTTATTGAGCTTAGCCAAAAAAGTTTTTAATAATGATTGTTTGGGGTCCTTCGGAATTGTTTTGAAATAGGGATTCAGGCTTGGTATCCAGTTGTCGCTACCTTCCGAAGTGTAATTTCCGGAAACGTAATGGAAACCATTGTCGGTATAATATTGCTCGAGTGCACTTGCAATCTGCCCCAAATTTGCTTTGCGTGTACCGTCCCTGGCTTTTGCAGTACTATTTATGAGCCTGTACGCGACAAAAGACCCGACAATACCAAGTATCGCAATAACTATCAAAAGCTCAATTAGGGTGAAACCGAATAGCTTTTTGTTCAAAACGTTTAGTCTTCGGTTTAGTTTCTTTTCTAGAGGACTTAATTTTTTCAAATATCTAACTTAAATTGTGCAGCGGCCGCGAAAATTAGTCAAACGGAACGGTTATTCTAGACTAAGGGCAGACCTTAACCTAAGCTTACTCACCGACAAAGGCCTGCCCTTTACCTAGTCGCTAGTCGCTAACTACTGCCCCCGCCGCCGGCTCGGCTACAACTAAAAGCCTCTTCCATGTCGTCCCAGGCGGATAACATGTCTGCAGCACCAAAATCTGTTTGTCGGTTACCATCGTGAAGTAACTGACATCTTCCGGATCTGTTATTTTAGTTTCCTTGACAATATAGTCGTATCTTTTACCCTGGAAAAATATTACAACCCTGTCTCCAGGCACCATATCTTTTAAAAGATAAAATACGGCATTAAACCTTGGCACATTAAAAATGGTGTCGGTCGAATGGGCAAAAAGATAAGAAACGCCCGGCTGCCCGGGAAATGATGTCCCAAGCGCGTGGGCAACACCCCGTTTTAGGGCAGATGTGTAGGCGGCTTTATTGGCAGCATCAACATTTGGAACAATCGGCGCGTCGGCCCCGATTTTTTCAACAATTATCGAAAAGTTCGGGTCTTTTGGTACCAGAACACTAACGTTGGTATCAGTCTTACCCAAAAGTGAGCCGAAAGTCTGTGTCCCGACCGTAGCCACCGGCGCCGCCTCGAAAGATTTACCTGTTACATTGTCAAAAAAGTGGACAACATATGCCTGCCCGATTGGCCAAAAGGTGTAAGAAACTGCAACCAAAGACGCCAAAACCAGAAAGTTGCCGATAGTCCTAACCAGAAGAATTTTCTTATCTATATACACTAACTTTATGTTAACAGAGATCAAAACCCTTTTACGAAGGTAAGGCCTTATTCATTTTGGACTATTGTCTATGGTCGATCGACTATAGTCGTATATTGATGGCCTGACCTTGAGATAAAGGTAGTTATCTCGATCAGGAACGATTTCGAGGTGCAAATTGGCCTGTCTGGTTTTGGTATTCACTCCTTGAAACTGGATTTGAAATAACTTCCATCGCCCGGTTAACTTTTACCATCGCATCGTGATTTCCCCCATGGTCCGGATGTGCAATAGAAGCAGCCGCCCGGTAATTCGACTTGATTTTCTGACTTGCCTCCTCCTGCGTCATTCCCGAAAGCTCGGTTGCATTTAGGTTCAGTGCCCTGAAATAACCAAGACTGTCTTGCCTGTCCGTTCGGGGCAGGCTGTTGGAAACCTTAACCTCTTCTTTAGCGTAATTTTGACCGGAATTACTCGATTTTTCCTGCGGCCGTTGCCGAAAAACTTCAGGATTCGGTTTAATTGGTTCAGGAGTGGTATGTTCAACCGGATCCAAAACCACCTCAGGGGTGTTCAAGGGAACAGCAACGGAAGCATGAGCAGGACTTACCAGTCCTACCCCTTCAAGATTCTTGGGGTCCACCCCAAATTTTCCGGTAAATTCACTTGAAGTGGAAATTCTAACCAGTGAGTAGCCTTTCGGCAATTTTGAGCTTAAGTCCAAAGCGCTCATATAATCACCTTCGGTTTTTAATACTTCCAGCTGATAGTCCCCTCCCGGCAAAATATACTTTAGAAGGTTAAGTTCGTTTTGCTTGACGACACCTTCAACGGTTTTGACCGGCCTGTATGCCTCTTTTGAGTTCATTTGTGGGAATTTATAGCAAATTCAAGGGGAAAAAATCTTGACTTTTAGCTAACAGGACCATTACATAGCCACAAATCAATTTGTGCCCTAGGCGAGACTCGAACTCACAACCTTTCCCTTAGGACGGGACTGCTCTGTCCAATTGAGCTACTAGGGCGAGATTTATGTTGAGATTATATCGCAGTGCTACCACCTCGGCAACGCTAGCAGTGGCTCTGTGAACTTTTTTCGGGATGGGCAAAAGGCAAATTACTGCTATAAAGAACATTTAGTCCGCAAAGCCTGTCCATTGATAGGATGTTCTTTAAAGTTAGCTCGGCCTCGCTTTTATACTGTGCATACTGGTCAACAGTTTGTGCCGAAACCATAATCACGTAGACATTTGACTGACTCAAATACTCAATCGTGAAGTGGCTGTTGACGTAAGGCAAACTCCTTGAACTTGCCTGGACATTTTCAATCAACCCTCCGTCATTTTTTGGCTGGCTCTTAAACTTATTGATAGCCTTCGGATAAAAAACCACCGAAAACCACACCAGCGCCAAAGTCAAAAAAACAATGCTTGCTTTTAGTATCTTGTCCAGAATATCGGATAAATGTTTTTCCGCCATTTAAGAAATAGCCTTTGTAAACTCTATTATGGCAAAGGCCAATGTAATTAGTGCGATAACCAAAAAAGAAGATGCAATCAAAGGGTCTTCCAGAAAGTTTGAGAAGCAGTGCATTGGGTGCGTGTGTTGATGTGGATGCTTTTTCGTGGGCATAGTCCCTCTTACCTTAAGCTTAAAACGCCGCCCACCAAGTGTCAATTTAAAAGTCTAAGTGTCGAAGACACTGAGCGCAGTCGAAGTGTCGGGGTGCTGGGAATTGAACCCAGTGTCTCTCCGTCCCGAACGAAGCGTGTTACCGATACACTACACCCCGAGTTGTCAATATTATACAAAAACCCCCAATTCCTTGGGGGCTAATGTATTAAAATCCAATTTCTTTCTACTTCCCTGCGTTTGCATTTGCTTCAACAAAGCTGACACATGATCCTTGATTCTTAAAAACCGGACTGTTGAAATTCTGCCAACCGCCCTTATTGCACTCATCCTTATTGGTCGGAGTCGTTAAAACAATCGTATCGTCTTCAAAGTCATAAGTCGTGCTGGTTCCGTCAAAACCCAAAGTCACATTGTCTACAAATCCGTCGAGTTGGTCGCTTGAAGCATTAGGTCCAACCTGCAGGCGGATTCCCCCTGTACCGTCAGTCCTGTTTGCAACTGCAACCGAAACAACAGACGGGCTGCTCAAACAATTTGTTACGTATTGCTGAAGGGTTCCGGTACCACCTCCGCACAAATTCCATGTCCAAATACCGTTCTTTGCATCCCATGTTTGCCAAATTCCCGCTGTTGGCGTTTGGGAAGTTTGGCTCCTTGGGTCAAATGCCAATTCATCATTTAAAGAACCCGTTGCCGTGTTTACGACAATGTCGGCTATTAATTTTGGGTAAGATGGCGCCGAAGCACCTCCCGGGACATAAGTTGAATAGCTTGCGGATACTCCACCAACCCCCAAAGTTATCGGCTGTCCTGCATAAGAAGTGTTATGTATGGCCGAAAAAGTCGAACCGTTTGTGCCCGATGAAAGCTCTACACTGCCGCTTCCCAAAGGTGGCGTAGAAGGCCCGGTTACAAAGCGGCCGACGCCATCAACCAAATTGTTTGTTTGGAAATCCCAACTGCCTTGAGCCGAAGGTGAAATTACAGTCGCCGCCAAAACCGGGGTGGCAACAACCAGCGAGGCAATTGCTAGAACCGAAGTAAAACCTGCCGTTATCTTCTTCATATATTCACCTCCTCACAAGCAGAAATTTCCCTAAATTTACTACCTAGGCAACTTCAAGTCAAGAGAAGAATAGCAAGATACAAGCACTGTTTTCACTTTACACTTCACACTTTGCCCTTTACACTATACTTATGCCATCTGCCCGCAGCTTATTATCTAAAATCTATCATCTAAAATCTGGGTTTACTCTTATTGAGCTTCTGGTGGTCATTTCCATAATCGCAATACTAATATCAGCCGCAATGGTATCCTTTTCTGTTGCCCAAACAAAAGGCAGAGACGGCAAAAGAAAAGCCGATTTAAAAGGAATCCAGCAGGCGCTCGAGCAGTATTACCAGGCAAACGGGCATTATCCCGTTACAAGTGGAGGCAAAATGCAGTGTAATACAACAACCGACACCACAACAGTTACCTCATGGGGCGGCACATTTATTTGTGGAGGGACTACTTACATGAAGCCGGTACCAAAAGATCCTGCTTTCGACCCAAGCAGCAACAAAGATTACTATTACGACAGTGCCGGCAGTAATAGTTACAAGCTAAGTGCAACTGTGGAAAACAAAAACGACTCGGAGAATACTGACAACCCTAACTATTCGCTTAACCCTACCTTGCCATGCGATCCTACCGTCAACGGTCGGACTTACTGCGTCATAAACCCGTAAGAAAAATTAGCTACTAGCAATTAGTACCTAGCCACTAGTTAATAATTTCCAATCCTAGTCGCTAATGGCTGATAACTAACCCGTTACCCTCACCCCATCAAAACGAAAAACCCCGCAAGAAGCGCAATCAAAGCTATCAGAAGATACTCGAGATACAATCTGCCGCTCGCTTCCCTTTTGGCATGGTGGTAAACAAATCCCCACAGCACATAAAAGGCAACTAAAAGGACAATGACCAAAAACTGCCTCGTCGGGTTATACCGCGCCAGGTATATTGCCACTGCCCCCACCGCGTAACCAAAATACAAAAACAAATGCGCAAATTTTTCCAGCTTCTTATTCATTTAGTTCATAGTTTATGGTTCATTGTTCATAGATTTCCTGAGTGCATTGATTCTTTTAGCCAAATCGCTTGTTGATACATACAGCTTATCTTGTTCTTGCTTAGAGAGAAAACCAAGCTCCAAAGAAACTTTATACAAAGCAACAAGTTCATAACAAGACCCCACAGCCATCGTCAAAAAATGCCTAAAATCCTTTTTCGTTCTAGAAGAACCTTCGGCAATGTTGAGTGGCACAGATACGGCAGCTCTCCTCAACTGACTAACTAATCCGAAAAGTTCGTCTTTCGGATATTTCTTAGTTAATTTATAAATATCAGTTGTTAACAATACAGCCTCATGATAAACATTTAATCTTTCGAAGTTAATCATTTTTGTTAACTATGAACTACTTACTATGAACTATGAACTATGTACTATCAACCACCTACTATTAACTATGAACTATCGACCATGAACCATGAACTATATAATCGCTCCTTCCACCGCGTACCAGATTACCAAAAGCACAAATCCGAGCATCCCCAAGTGCGCAACAACTCCCGGCCTCAACTCCAAATTATCGCGCCTGACAACAAACAGGACTTCAAGCGCAAACAGCAGGAATATGAAGCCGACAATAACCAAAGTTGCGATCCTCGAAATAGAAAACTGGCGGCTGGCCAAAACCGTTGCCTGGCTTCCAGGCCCGCTTACCGGTTCCAGATTCACATTTTCAATTGGATTGACAATGGCAATTGGAATGGGGGTTACGGTTGGCGTAGGTGATGGAACTACGGCAACCTGCTGACCCGCAGCCTGGCCGCCGGGAGCAGGTGTTGGAACAGGTGTCGGGTTGGTTTGCGCCAGAGTGGGCGTAGTCGGAACTCCCGCAACCGGCGTCCCAAACATCTGGACCACTAAAATTCCGTCAGTCCCCGTCAACTTGCCGTCGGCAACTGCAACACCGATTTCCTTGAAATTAGAATCCAGTATATTTTCCCTGTGCGAGGGCGAATTCATCCATGCGCCAACTACCGAACCGGCATCGTTAAAATCCCGCGCCAGGTTTTCTCCGGCATAAACATACTTGTAACCGGCTGCTGTAATAAAACTCCATGGAGTTTTGCCCAAAGGTGAATTATGTGCCCAATAGTTAACCGTAAACATGTCCTGTGCCTTGGCGGCAGCAGCTGTTGCCAGCTGGCCGTTATAAACCAACGGCCCTAACCCGTTTTGCACCCGCCGGGCGTTAGTTAAGCTAATTATCTCCTGAGCCGAAAAAGAGGCAACTCCCAAAACCTGCGGCGCGCGGACTTTTACAAAATAAAGCCCTGCTATTAAAAATACGAAAATCTGGAAATACGCAAAAAGGGCCGGCAGTGTCAGCGCATGCGCGTGGTGCTGCTCCCCGTCTTCATGGTGGTGCGGGATAAAATGCCTGGCCAGTTTCCGGTGGATCACACTCTTAAGTATAACGCAATTACAATTGATTGACATGTCAGCACAATGTCAGTACAATGTCAACATATGCAAAAAGTGTTTGTAAATGGTAATTCACTTGCCGTTACTGTACCAAAAGCTTTCGCCGACCAGTTAAACATTAAAACCGGAACACCTATCCAGTGGGAAAAAACAGAAAAAGGTTTATTGCTTTACTCGCCGCAAATAGCCGCGAAAAGCCCAAGCTCAATAGACCCGAAAGTTATTTCCTTGATTGAGAAAATTTCCAAAAAATACTCCCAAGTGTGGCAAGAATTAGCAAAACTCTAAAATATCTCTCCGAAGCGGAACTCATTGCAGTTAATCACGAAATGATTGCCGTGTATGGGGGCTTGCATGGAGTACGTGATATAAATTTTTTAAGGCTAGCCATTGGGAGGCCACAAATGTCCGCCGGCCTAAAAGATGCCTACCCGACAATCTACCTGAAAGCAGCTTCAATGTTCCATTCCATAATCAACAATCATCCATTTCTGGATGGAAACAAAAGAACATCACTTTTCAGCGCTGTACTTTTTCTTGAATATAATGGGTATCATATTAAATTCACAAAAACAGAGGCTATTAATTTTACCTTAAAAGCACATAACAGCGACTGGACTGTTGAACAAATTGCCGCTTGGATCGAAAAACATACAAAATAGCATTTTATAAATAAAGACCGCAAAAAAGTCCAAAAAACAACCCATCGCAAAAAACGATGAGTTGTTTTAAAGAAACAGAAATTCAGTTTCCTGTTATACAAAAAACTACTCAGCTACCGTAAAACTATTAAGTTGAAAAGATGCTGTCCCACCAGTCAGTGCTACTCCTCTCGCATAACCGGAGCCACCGAAACTCAAACCAACCTCTTTAACATTTTTTAAGGCGTTGGTAAAACCGTCGTATGGCGATTCTGCTGGGTATGTCCCCCCTACGCAGTCTGGACCGGAGTGAATAGTCGCGTCAGTCGCTGGCAAACCACATATATTGATCCAGTTTGCGCGGTTTGAATCTGAAGTTGAAGCAATTATGTCAACATCAGTACCCAGCGCAGACAAAAGTTGTCTATTTGTTGGCCACCAATAGTCGTTTACACCCCAATTACCTTCTGCAGATTTAATAACTATACCCACAGTGGATGTACTACCATCACCTCTTGTTACAAATGTTGCGTTATCTTCAGTAACACTTACATTCGCTGTAATGGTCTTGCCTGTCAGATCACCATTGTAGTGAGCCTTAAGATAAGCCGTGTACCAAGTCGTTGCACCCACATTGTTAAATGTGAAACCGACCCCACCATTATCAAGAACCGTTGCTTTGTTATCATCCCACAGCTTTGCAAAATCACTGCTGCGATTGTAGACAAACCAGTTCTTGACCAAAACATCATTCGCGGGCTTAGCTGCCAAGACTGGGATAGCCATGCTTCCTAGCATAACTGCACCTGCTGCCGTTCCTACTAAAATTTTCTTTATATTCATTTTTTTCACCTCCCCTCCGGGCCAGAGGCCCTACGGGCCGGTGGCTCTTCTTTTTGTAATTGTTCAATAAATTTCTTTTTCTTATCTCCGTGCCTTTTTAAGTTATATTCAACCCATCTTGCTTCACTTCTCGTCTCATAAACTTCTGTACCTACCAGAACGAAAGGCGTTCTACTTTTTGTTGATCTAACCAATCCTGAATTGTGTTCTATTAACCTTTTTTCTATATCGTAAGTTTGACCAACATAATACTTTTTATCCTTTAAACTTTGCAGAACATATACAAAATATTTCATCTGTCTCTCCGAGCCAGAGGCCCTACGGGCCGGCGGCTCCCTGGCCAAAGGCCTTTATGGGCCGGCGGCATCAAAAAACCCGCACTATTTGCGGGTCTATCCATTTAAAAACTGAATTTTGTCTAAAAAAGCCATACAAAGTGCAGGCTTTTGTCTGTATAAAACATATACTTAATAGGTCGAAAAGTCAACCGAAAAAACTGGCTAACTATATCAATATATATAGTAAGGATAACTTTGTGTATTAATTCGGAAGAGATTGCAGTTTAAAATACTTTGTCAAGGCACTAACCGCCAACTTTGGGGAATTGTCATCGTTAAAAATGGCAGTTGAGCCTCCAAAGGAAGTCCAGTAGTTAAGCCCAATAACCTGCGGGTCTTTGGAAACACCCAAAAGTGCCGCTTCCAGCCAATCGGCCTGTTCCTGGTCTGTCATTTTACCGTGGATATCAGGAATCGGCGCACCGAATTCCCCTAAAAATATTTTGGCGTCTGTCTGCTTTGCCAAAGCATTTATATCGCCAACCAACTTTTCAGTGGTTTTAACATAATGGTCAATGACAACTACCCCACCCATTGCTTTTGCCGTCTCAGGATCCATAACGAGTTTGGCAACATCCATGTTCATTGACCATAAACCACAATTGACGTCCTTTCCGATTTTCTTAAATGCATCGTCACAAGCCTGCTTTTCGTCGACCATAAATTTACGAAAGCCTGATACATCGCCGTTTCTCGGATCTCCCGGCCCACCGTTTTCGCATTCCGGACAAGGGCTAAAGTAGTCACCATCCGCAAAAATATTAGGATTCTTTTCTATAAAGCTTTGTGTCATTTTAATATGTTCTTCCCGGGTCAAATTACTATCCTGACCAAACCAACCTTCCCATGCCGAAAAATTACCCCTGAACCAGACATGTAAATCGTAGCGTCTTGCGGCAGCCACCCATCGCGCTAAAACAGGCACAAATTTTTCGTCATAAGGTGTGGCTATGGCAACGGTGTTGGCACCTGTTGCGGCAATTGCCCTGACTTGCGTATCTATCGTCGTATCGAAAGTAGAATCGCCAAGCGCCTGGCCCGAAAGGTCACGCGAGTATTTCATTGTATCTATAGATTTAATCTGCCAAACGCGCTCCTCTTTGACCGGGGAAGCCGGTTTCGTATTAACTAGCGGCTTTTTTGCAAAATACCAAGCTCCGGCAAAAACCATTATCAGGACAAAAATCGCAACCGTTTTCTTCATATTTTATTTTTGCTTGCCCAAAATCGGGATAACATAATCCGTTTTATATTTTTTGTAAAGTTTCTTTAAGGGCATCCGCAATTAGTAAATCCAATTTCTTTAAATTGTGTTTGTCTGCTGCTTTCATCGCCTTGATATATTTTTGTCTGTCCCTGGTTGAAACGGCTTTAATTTCGAAAGCAGGTAATCCCAAGTTCAAAGCAATAAGATTAGTCGTAAGTCTTGCGATTCTACCGTTATAATCGTTGAAAGGATGGATCCAGACAAATTGATGTTGAAACCAAGAAAGAAGTGATACGACCTCTTTTAAATACTTTTCATCTTTTGTGACTGGTGGAATATGTTGTAGCCTTTCGTCCAGATCCGCGCACAGATCTTTAACAAGCTCCGGGACCTTACTAAAATGAGGCGGTTCAAAATCACCAACGGCCACATTTATCGTTCTGAATTTGCCTGTCCATTCAGGAAAAATAAAACCAAAACTTTCTTTGTGGATACCACAAATTAACTGTGGGGTGATTTCAGCCTTTTTTGAATTTAACTTGAGAATATATTTAAGGCCTTTTGCAACACCTTGTTTTTCTAACTGGATTATTTTTGGCCTGGGAAAAATCCCAAATACTGTTTCTTTGTAACTAGTTGCCCCTTTGGGTTTTGTTGATTTCGCCACAATAACTTAGAAGAAAATTACCTGAAAAGTGTTTTAGCTTCTTTTTTGGTTATCTTTTCTCCTTCAAGCTTCATTGTTCGATAAAGAATTTCCGGAAAGAACTTCCTACTATTTGGTTTTTTACCACTAATAATATAGCGTTCCCTATAACGCTTAAAGGCTTTTAACAAACTTCTGTTGTTTTTATTGCCAGTCATGTGAGCCTATTATACCTTATTCCCCACCTCTTATAGCGATTCGCATCAAAAATATTCCTTTTACTTTTGCCTGCCAAATATCGGCTCGTAATTTAACCTGTCCAAGAACTCCGGCTTAATCTCATAAATGTCGGCAAACGGAAAACTCTGGACTTTATTGTAGTTGTTTTTGAACCCGACAGTATTTTTAATAAGCTTGTACACCTGGTCATTGTCATCGTAAGTCCGAACTATTATCCATCTTGCCCAATGTTCCGGCCCACCCGTCGCACTTTCCCAATATGCCCCTGTCCCCTCGTGGATAAAACGCTTCATCGGCAAGCCGGATGAAAAAATAATCGCATCATGCGAAGCGGCCGAAATCAAAACAAAGCCACGTTCATCTTTAGCATTGGCCTTAAGCCACCCGGAAACCTCACTGACGTTTTTCTGGCTTGAACCAACCCTCGCATCGTCTATGGTCACCGCATCTACGCTTGTGAAGGAAAAAAATGTCACAAAAAGTAAAAGTCCCACAATAACCCAGCGGAAATCACGGAGCCTGTCAACCAAATACCCGACCAGAATAGCAACCGTTGGCATCATCATCACCCCGTAGCGTACGTTAAACCAGGTATTTCCCGAAATCCCCTGGATAAACAAAACCGAAAACCCCAAGTAAAGCGCCAGAATGTTAAAAGCAAGAGGCGCCATCAGGGCGCTTGATCCGATTTTGACGCTCTCCTTAATCTTATCGTTTGCCCAGAAAAAAACCGCCCCGATTGCCCCCAAAACCAAAGGCAGGGCGCCCGTGTTATAAAACAGCGCGTAAAAGTACATTTTGGTAGAAAGCCACAAGTTGCCTTTGGTAGCCAGGTTGCCTGCCTCCAAAAGCTGTTCCTGCTGGGCGTGAGCCGAATACGGCCCGAAGGCAAAATACAAAGGGTCTTTAAAAATTGCCAAATTCCACAAAAACCACAAAACTGCGCCAAAGGCTGCCAGTGTCGAAAAGAAAATGAGGTTCCCTTCCGCAGCTTTATAACCTTTCTTTTTGTAAACATGATAAAGAATCAGAAGCCCGGCCCAGATCAACAAAAACCAGCCGTCATAGCGCACAAGTGTAGAAAGTGCAATCCAGAACGCCGCCTTAACAAGCCTGAAAATCTTATCCGAAACGTGCCACATCACCAATTCATAAACTCCTGCAGTCATGGTAAAAATCAAAAGCAGCTCCGTCATTGCCGTTGACTGTAAATAGAGGATATTTAAATTGAAAGCAAATACAAAAACCCCCACCAGTCTGCCTAAATAACCAACACCAAGGTTCTTTAAAAACTGGTAAACCAGAAGCCCTGTGCCGACATAAGAAACCATCGAAACCAAAGCCCCTGCCAAACCCGAATGCCATAAAAAATCGTTCCAGATAAAGGGAATCATCAGAGCGTGAGGCAAAGGCAACCAGACGGATCCAAGCTGCGCCAAACCCGGCTTTAAACCCTCAACTACCCTTCTGGCAATATCCAAATGCGACCTGGCGTCGTTATACGCCAACCCTAAACCGTTTTGGTAAAAAACCAAAAAAGCTAAAATTGAAACAGCAGAAAGCGCGAAAATTATAATGGCATAAACATGCTTTTCCAGTTTCTCGCCTGTTCTTCTTATAAAATTATTGCCCAGCAAAAATTCCAGGCTGCCGTTTTCTATTCTTATCATCTATTTGTTCCTTTCGGGTAAAAATAGGATTAAACCGGAAGCAGAAATTATCGAAACAAAAATTATTAAGTAAAAAACCTCGAGGGTCATAATAGGAGTCAGATATGTTTTGTAAAAAAACGAGCTGCTAAGGCCTTTCTGTAAGAGATCCCAATTGAGCATATAATTCCATTTCATACCCAGAGCAACAGCCTCAACTTTTGGCGGCACCTGGTTAGTAGTTAGCGCCCCTAAAAGGTTAACACCTACCCCATAAACAAAAAGCAGAGCAAAAACTATTTTGAACCAAACCTTCTCCCTAAAAAGGTCTACCGTCTGCCCAATATAAATACAGGCCAAAGCGAAAAGAGGCACTAAATAACGCGGGCCGAAAGCCCAGCCACCATACGGATCTCCCCACATTGTATACAAAACAAGAATAAATAGTATTGTCCCCAAAAGAGCCACCGACTCATCGTATTTTTTCTTTGTAAGCTGACTAACCCCTAATATTCCAATCAAAATTATTGGCGCGTAATATATTGTCCCGCGGTCCTGGTTAAAAACCAAAGTCGCAAATCCGTGCGCCATTCGTCTTGTGTTAAAAAATCTTGAAGTGTCTTTCTGGGTAGACAAGGTTTTGATAATTGGCGCATTATTTTTGTCGAAATCTCTAATGGAAGTTAAGGTTCCCGACAACTGGAACGGCCTGTTAAAAACCCCAAAGCTGTAAAGTGAATAACCCCCTAATGCTATTACTAATCCGATTGCCGCAAAAAGGTATTTAACATTTACAAAAATCCTAGTGTAAGCGTTATCTTTTTGAATCTTTAAAACCTTCTGGATCGCATAAAAAACCAGCGGTATAAAAAATATCGGGTTTTGCGAATCTATCCAAAACGAGAACCCCGTCAAAAAGGCAGCCATTCCAAATCGCAAAACGTGCTTTTCGCTAAACAGAAGTGCGGCCGCAGCAAGCAGCAAAAACGCCGTAATTTGGTGCTGGTAGTAAGAAACGCTATAGGCAAAAGATGTTGTTGCGAACAAATAGCTTAACCCTCCAAGAATTGCACCTCTAAATGAGATTTTTAGCTGTTCGCAAATTTTTAATATCAAGAGGAAATTCAAAACCGCAAAAAACGCAGGCATTCCGAAAGTAAAAACCTGAGCCAGGTTAAAACCCGCTCCCAGTAAATAAAAAGGTACACCCAAAAACGATAATCCAGGTGAAACAAGAAGCGTGTATTTCCCCTTATAAAATGCCAGATCCGGAGTCACAATCCTGGCAATATCCTGTTTCAGGAAAAAACTGTTATCCCGAGCAAGTGACATTGTTAGAGCATACCTGCCCCTCTCGGGCGAAAGCTCAAACGGCTGACCCATAAAGCGCTGGTTGTCATAGATATCACCAGGTGTGGGATTCCCATAATTGCCTTTTATGGTCAAAATAAAAATAAAAGAGATAAAAATAACAATAAGAGCAGTAATTATTTTCCTCACGCCAACTCCTTTGTAGTAGTTGCCATCGACCACTTTGAATCAAAACTGCCCTCCAAAAGCCTCGCCCTAAAAGCGCAATATTTATTAATCAAAAAAATATACAGGCAAAGCATTGGGTCTTTCGCAAATTCCTTTATCATTACAAGCAAATAGGTTCTCATCGGTATTTTTGTCTCTCTTTCTACTAAATCCCGTGGAAAATATTTTGACAACCTTATCGGCGCCGCCAGAAATCTTGTGTTCTGGCGAATCTGATCCGCTACTGTCTGCGGCGATCTGTACCAGACAGTTGCCGATTGAACATACTTGTATTTATATCCTTTGTATAAGCAGCAAAAATATGCAAATGCGTCGTTGGCGATCATATCTGCCGGAACACGCACAAACCTTATAAAACTGGTGCGAAAAGCAAGCAACCGTCCGTCAGCAGAAAACAAATTATCTCCGCCTCTTACCTCTGACCTGAACTTACCATAGGCCTCACAAGTATAATTGACGGCTTTTTCCAGATAAGTTTGTGCCTCAAGTGGCTTTGGGTTACCTCCACACATTCCTATTCTTTTATCCTTCAATATGGGTTGGATTAAATCATGGATCACCTTGGGGTGAGAAAAAACGACATCGCAGTCGGATTGGACAAGAATATCAGAGTCAAGGGCGGTATAAATTTCGTTAAGTCTTTCAGATTTACCTGCCCTTTTTCTATGGGCAATCAATTTAATGTTAGTTTTTCTAAAACTCTTAACAATCTTTTCGGTGTCGTCTGTCGACCCGTCGGAAATAACGATTATTTTTTTGAGCTTAAATCCAATCTCGTGCTGTGACAAAACAGACTCCAAAAAAGCTTTAATATTTGCCTGTTCGTTGTAAGCACTTACAGCAACAGTTATTGTCGGTTTTAAATTAGCCATATACAACCTTCTTTGAACTTTTAGATATATCCCAAATAGACGAATAATTTCTTTTTCTCAAAAAAAGTATCCTTGCATACAAGTTGATTAAAACATAGCCTATTAAAACTACCGGGCTGGAAATTGCAGAAATAACTCCAACCTTAAAATACACACCTAAGGGAATCTGGTAACTCTTTTTAGTCAATTCCTTATATTCGGTTTCTATCTTTTGTCTTCCTGCCATAAATCTTAAGCTTTGCTTAATATGGTCATTAATGTTTGTAGGTGAACGAAAGATCACATTAGCATCCTCACAAAATACGAATTTATAACCATGCATCCTGCAAAAAATATAGGAGTATGCATCCTCCGGAAAACCTTTTGCCCAAACTATTTTTTTGTAAAGATCGCGCCTTAGGGCTCTTCCCCGGCCATGACATAAATAAATGTTATTTCCTCCGTCTATCTCCTTGTAAAGCCTCTTTTTAATTTCATGACTTCCTGCAATTACTCTCTCAAAAAGAGTTTTCGGCTCGGAACTTATGGTGTCTGCCCCCACAAGTCCGACACTTTTGTCGTAAATAATTGGCTCTATAATCCTATCGAGAAAATCATTCGCATGTGGCAAGACGTCACCGTTCAAAAGGACAAGGACATCCCCTGTTGCATGCTTTGCAATATCATTTTGTGCAACCGCCTGGCCCATTCTTTTCTGATGGACAATCAAGCTAATTTTTTTGCTTCCGGCCGCCTTTATAATCGAATCGGTTTTATCCGTACTTCCATCGGAAACCACAATAATCTCCTTTAAAAAACCCTTCGTTATCTTTTGTTTCAGTAAGGATTCAAGTAGCCGGCCGATATTTTCCTCCTCGTTATAAGCCGGAATTCCAACTGAAATAGACGGCTTGTGTCCCGTGACCTCAACTTTAGGTTGACATTCAACCAGCTTTTTAGAAGAGCTGTAAATTTCGTGAAGTGCAGAAAAAGCAGACCGTCTCAAAACTGCAATTCGGTTCGTTACCAATTCGCCTAAAAATAATGTCGTCCAAACGGGATTTTTTCGAAAATTACCAATCAAATGCCGCAAAACAAAAGTTGGAGAAATCATATATTCTGACTGCAGCCAGCCCTTGGGAAAATGGGCTTCAAGCGCAGCTTTCCCGCTTATAAACTTTTTAACCTGCTTTTTGCGGTCGCCAAAAGTCGTAACGTTCCTCATATAAGCTCGCGCTTTCGGGTTTCTTATCATCCCTAAACCTAATTCTTTGAGCTTGAAATATGTGTATGCATCTTCCGGAACGTGCTTTGGCCAACGAAGCTTTTGGGTAAATTGCCTTGACATTGCTTTCATCGAATGGCCGCCGGCGGTGTAAACGTTTATACCTTTTTTCCAGTCGGCAAAAAGCGCCCGCTTAAATTCCAATCCGTTGAACAAGATCCTTTCATAAAACCCCTGCGGCTCAATAGGCAAACCTTGGCCGACCACCATGCCTAAATTTGGATTATTCTCACAAAAAGGCCTAACCAGCTCCGCGAGTACATTTTCATCAGCAAGCAGAATATCCGCCTCAATTACCGCCAACACATCTCCTTTAAAAGTTTCGAGCAATTGGTTCTGTCTTACCTGCTGACCAAGCCTACTCCTGCCTTCGATAAGTTTGATTGGCCCCTTCTTATACTGTTTTACAAGCTCATTTGTACCGTCAGTACTACCGTCCGAAACAACAATAATCTCAACAAGCCGAAACCCGTCCTGCTTTTGCCTAAGTAAGGAATCTAAAAGGTGCGTAATGTTTTCTGCTTCGTTGTATGCCGGAATACCGACAGAAAGTGCAAATTTTCTCTTCATGTTAAATAACTCTTTTTGTAGAGGATGCTATTTCCCACATCCCTTCGCGAATTAGCGGGTCAGTCTGGGGGGGGATAAGCCGGACAATAATGTGAAATGCCACGGCAGGCAATAACCAAAGAGGCTCCTTGAGTAGTGCTACCAAAAATCCCTGTAAAACTTGCAGCCGTGGTATTTTATACATCTCGTAAGTCCAGTCACCAAAGTAGTCTGCAATTTTTCGGTTGACACTTGTAAACCTGCTGAGCTGTTTCAGGTGGCCTTTAATGTTATCGGGAGAGCGGAAAAGTACAGCTGCAGATTCGGCAAACCTGCACCCAAAACCATTCTCTGTCGATTTAAAAAATAAATACTTATTAAAAGAAAAATCACCCGTGGGACAATCAAGTTGTTTTGCAAGGGAATCGCGTACGGCAAACGCACAAGAGCTAAAATTATAAACATTATGCCCCCCATCAAAACGCGTCCTGATTTCATACCACAGCAGAAACCATGTATTAATAAGCCTCTCAGTCAATGTCCTTTCTTTGAGCGGCAGCTTATTCGCCCCAACAAGTGTTACACTGCCATCTTTAAACCATCCAATCATATTTGAAAGTGTCTCGCTATTTTCCAAAATCAAATCACCATCAAAGTAGACAAAAATATTGCTCTTGTTCATCTTAAACATCTTGTTTAATCTTTTTGTCTTCCCAACCCTTTTACCATCCGAAACAAGCTTTACTTGCGGCATACTCTGTGCAAAACTCAGTACTTTTTCTTCCGTGTCATCAGTCGAGCCGTCACTGTAAACATACACTTTTTCAAGTACAAAATTATGCTGCTTTTGCCGTTTTATAGAACGCCTTAAACCTTGCGGCATTTTTCTCCCAACGGAAATTTCTCGCCCACATTAAGCCAAAATCACCAAAGTCCTTGCGTAAATCGTTATCCTTTATCAATAAAGTTATTTTTTCTGCAAATTTCGATGCGTCACCCCAGGGGACCAAAAATCCGTTATGCGGATTTTTGACAGAATCCCGAAGGCCGGGAACATTAGACGCAACAACAGGGGTCCCACTTGCATTTGCTTCGATTATCGTAATCCCCCAACCTTCAATCATCGACGGTTGCGCAAACACCCAAGACTTTGCCAGAAGCTCGGCTTTTGTCTCTTCGGAAATTTTACCGACGAACTTAACAACGCCGGACAGATTAAGGTCGTGGACCATTTGTTCCAAGCGTGGTCTGCTCTCCCCACTTCCGGCAATTGTCAATGTAACATTCGGGATATCCTGGGCAATTCCCTTAATCGCCCGGATAAGAACATCAACAGATTTGTACGGTTTAAGCCTGCCCAAATAAAGGACGCTGGGATCCTTTGACTTTTGCATACGTTTGAACTTGGAAAGGTCAACACCGGGATTAATAACCTCAATCGGACGAACTCTGCCAAAACCGATTGCCTCCATCGCAGCCTTTGAAGAGTTGGATACGGTAATCATTTGGACATTTCTATAAACAAAAGGCATCAGGTTACCCTCAAGAAATTGGGCAAATTTTGCCATTGGATAAATTAAGTGCCTTCGGAACACCTCCTGATGAACGTGGTGCACAAGCCCTATCACCGGTTTTCTGGCATAAAGAGGCGTAAAGAAAGGAATACCGTTTTCCGAGTCGACTATTACATCAAACTTATCCCTAAATTTAAAAATGTAGTACAAAATCGCCCAAAAGTATACGGTATAAAAACCACCGCGCCTCACAATGTTTACCCCTTCAATTGTTTCATTTGGCCTGCTATGTCTGTCGTTTCCGCAAAACAAGGTCACCGAATTCCCGTCATCTACAAGACGCTTGGAAATCTCATGAATGTAAACTTCGGAACCGCCTGCCCAAACATGCTTTGTATCCCGCCAGTTAAACACCAGAACCCTCAAGCCTCCGTCAGCAACAGGAGCGCCTGTAGGAATAGGTGCAAAAAGTCCAAACAAATCCGTGACATTTTGAAACATTGTCTTCAGTGGTTCATAGAAAAAATGTAAAAGAAGTACGGCAACCAAATTCAAAACACCTACAACAGACATCACCTGAACAATTTCCAAAAGCCCGTTATGGTGAAGGGAAATCCCAACAATCTGGCTAAGGGCCAAAACAAAAGCGGTTGTAGGAAAAATATGTCTATGTTTAACTTGATAAAAGTTGATAATCCGAGCAGCAACCGTAAAAGCTAAAATACCAAAGCCATATAAAGGCAACAGGTACTCAACCGGTTGAACTTTGGACCCTATTAAAATCTCCCCCGTTTCAAACCCAAACAACCCAACAATCAAATACGCAAGTGTACTTGATATTGCCGAAGCCAGAAATAACTTGTAAAACGCCTTTTTGCTATCCCTTTTTGCACCCTCTTCGCGGCTTATAATCGGAGTGATAAACTGGCCGAATAATCCGCCGACAAAAAAGATCATCTTTCCAAATAGAGCCAGGATGGCATACTGTCCTGCTGCCGTCGGGCTTAGAAAGACCTTTGCCAAAATTACGTCAAAGCTTAAAAAAGCCAATATCGAAAATTCGGAAAAAGCAGAAGTTACAAAAAAATGGAATGGAAACTTAACCGACTTTTGCCGATCTAAATTAACTGACTTTCCCTTAATTGAACTGGCAAAAAGCCAGGCTAAAACTGATGTTATCGCGATAGACCCCGGAATAGCCGCATAAACAAATTGAGGAAAACCAAGCGAAACCAATAACCAGCTGATTATAAATTTAGAAATGGCAGCAGTTACCATCAGGCTCGCGTATATAACGAACTTCATGTTTCCGTAAAGGAAACCTATATCAACAGCCGAGACTATACCCACAAACCAAACCGGTGCAAAAAGAGCAAATGGTAAAACTGACTGGGATTTAAAAACGGGTGCAAAAATAGGAGTAAGGGCAAGCCATATAAGAGTCGCGACCAAGCCAATCGTTACAACCCTCTTACGTACTTCCTGCCAGAATGCCACAAGCGCTGTTTCGTATTCTCCTAAGTAGTGGGCACTTTTATGGGTAATTGTCCTCGAAAGGCTGTTAAATGGAATAGTTACGATAAACAAAAAGCTGCCGACCAGACTTACTAAACCAAATTCTTCTATGGAAACAGCTCTGCCTAAGTAAGCGTTATAAGCAAAGTTAAAAAGGTTACCGACTACCGAAGCGGCAATTAAAATTCCTCCGGCAGTTTTTCCGGAAGTCATAAGTCCGCGCACCTTTTCAAACATCGGTGAACCCAAATAAACCGGTTGTGCCTTCAACGCCTGCTCCTCTATAGCTGCTACTTCTTCCTCGACCGCCAGATGCAACCCGTGGACTGTCTTTTCCCAAAAATGCGGCTTAAAGATTAATTGGTACAAAGCCTTTACTCCGGCAACGGAAACTGCCAACCAGTAAAAAGGAACCAGAAACACATACTTCATCAATGCCCATTGTTCCCTTTTGGCACAACCGACCATGTAGTAATAGACAAAAAGGAAATTGCCAAAAACCAAAGAAATAACCGCCATGTAGAAAATGTGCGCCGGGTAAAGCGCCTCAATTGTCGTCCCGACTAAACTGTTCAAAGCAAAGTAAGAAATGGTGGCCGCCCACAAAATAGGGTTTATGAAAATAAAGGCAATCTTGCCGCCGACAACCAGCTGGAAAATAAAAGCATGGATTCCGTTTTCGCGCACAAACTCAACAGGGTTTCGCATATGAACCAGATACGTCTGCATATAACCCTTAATCCAGCGCGACCTTTGCCTTATCCAGTTGAAAATATCGCTGTTTGCTTCCTCCAGAGTTGTTGAATCGATAATCGCGGTCCTGTAACCTGCCTTAAACAAACGCACCCCGAGGTCTGCATCTTCGGTAACGTTGAAAGGATCCCAGCCTTCCAGTTGTTTTAAGTCACCGGTCCTGAAATGATTACTTGTTCCCCCAAGTGGAATTGCCGTATTAATCGACTGCATGCCCACCAACGAAAGGTCAAACCAGAGTGAATATTCTGCGGTAAATAAGCGGGTTAAAAGATTTTGGTGCGGATTAAAGTAGTTGAGCTTTGCCTGCATACAAATGACTTCCCGTGGCGATTTTTTAAACGCCAAATAAGCCTTTTTAAGCTGTTGTGGGTCGGGAATGTCCTCGGCATCATAGATAACCACATATTCGCCTTTAGCGTGCGCTAAACCGAAATTACAGGCCTTAGGCTTAGTCTTAGGCTGTGAATGCGGAACTACCAGTGTGCGGAAATAAGGCGGCAGGTTCATGGAATCAACTGCTTTGATTGTTTCCTCATCATCTGCTTCCAGCAAAAGAAGAACGTCCAGCTTTTCTTTCGGCCAATCCAAAGCATTTATCGCATTCAAAAAGTCCGGCAAAACCCGCGCTTCGCGGTAAAGCGGACAAAGGATCGAATAGACGGGAAGTTTGCTGTCATCAACCTTGGCAATCTCCACAGCATTAAAAGTAATATCCGGCGGCGACTGCAGGCTCCTTAGAACCAGATAAAGGTTAAAAACAACATCCAGAAAGTAAATTGTCGAAAGTAATGCAACAACTGTTGCCACCGCCCTTAAAGGATCCATAAAAAGACCCCAGGAAACCAAAAACAAACTCCCTAAAAGCAGGACTTTCTGGCCAAAAGTGAAATTTACAATTGCAGACTTTCTATGGCTTAAAGTAGTATGGGTAATAAACTTGCGGCCGCCAAAACCGACTCCTGCGCCTTTCATTGCTTCCCCGTCCTCAGGTTTGATATGCGCAGGTTCCATACGCTTGGTCCTCAAAGACAACGCACTTGTTGCCAAGTCCCAGCCGTTCCTGACAAAGCTGATCTTAGAATCCCCTGCTTGCCTTTTTTTGAAAGTAATGTCGTATTCGGCAACGGAAAATCCGGCACTTTTTGCCCTAACCAAAAACTCCAAATCAAAAGACCAGGGAGATTTTGGCGCAAATCTGACAGATTCAAAAACTTCTTTTTTGAAAACCTTAAGCCCGGACTGGACATCACATCCAATTCCATGCAGTGCCCTACCGAAAGCAAATTTAAATACTTTTGAAAAAACTTTCCTGAATTTCGGCGCCTCGTAATCTTTCCTGTTGGCAACCACAATGTCACAAGTTTCACCAAGACCCGAAACCATAACTGCAATTGCCTCCGGCGGGTATTGCAAGTCGGCATCAATCATAGCCAAAATATTGCCCGAAGCTTTGGAAAATCCTTCAACTAGTGAATAGGCTTTACCCTGTTTACCTTCTTTTCTAAAAGCCCTTATTGGAAATTTTTTCTTAAGTTTTGTAAGAAGTTCCCACGTGCCGTCGGTGGAATAATCGTCTATTATTACTGCTTCGTATGCTTTTGGGAACGCGCCCAGTACCTTCTCGAGACGCTCGAGCAGGCTCCTGATATTCTCTACTTCGTTATATGTCGGGACAACGACACTTATCATGATAAATTTGTTTTGGGCAGCTAAATTCACAAAAGCCCCCGCGGGGCAGGGGCAAGATAGACAATAATCGAAGGGTCATAGTAACATATAGTAGTTGCAATTACAAGCCTCAGACCCATAAAACAAATAAACTCATAGTATAAACATATCTGCAATCAAAATAATTGGAAGAAAAAAACCTATAGAAGCCTATCAGAACAACCCAAAACTGCACTAGAACAGTAAGTGCCTCAGGGCCATTGCCCCGGAAGCAAACTTAGAAAGAAGTCTGGATGCCAAAGCCGCCCCCCTCACCTGCGGCCATCGAACCGGCCTATATTTGCCCAGATAGTAAACCGCGATTCTCCAGGGCCTTACCAAAAGTCTCTGCGCAATGTAGGCCATCCCCATATACCCCAAAAGCATAAAGACCATCTCCATCCAGTTAAAAGAAGAAGCAACATCGGTGCTACCGGCAACTTGGCCGGCACCCCCGTCACCGATATTCGATGCCATAACTTCCGGCACTATACTGCCGCCTGCAATAAATGTCCCCAAAGGAAAACCGACCATAAAACTTGTCCGGGAAATACTGGAAACCGCACTATCGTCCGGCCCGCCTAGACTCGGCGAGGCTGGCCCGACTTTGCCCTGAGCCTCTAAAACCGCATAGTAAGTCCCTCCCGGAGCACTACCTGCAAGAACCATCCCGAAAGAAATTCTGGCAACCCTGCCGGCATCCAGCCTGCCGATATCAAATGTTTGGACTGCCGCCAAGTTTCCGTTTGGATCATAAAGGTTGAATATAACCTTGCCATCGTAAACCGGCCCCGTACCGCCATTTCCGGCAGTCGCAAAGAAAGTGACTGTGTCACCGCCATTAATATGGCTTCCGACATTAGTGGAAAGCGAAGTACCAAGCGCTCCGCCGGGCCCATGGACATCGGGCAGGCCGGAATTTGTCGAATCTGCTTCAGGTTCAGACGTAGGTCCCGGGAAGTTACTTGCCCCGCCAATGTCCCCGTTCAGTGTACCGAAAATGTTGATTATTCCAAAAAACCCTTTGGCATTTATGATATTGGCATTTACAAAGTTGAAAATATTAACGGCCGAAAAAGCCCTGCCAGTCCTCACCGAACCGTCAAAGGTCGTGTTGCCGCCGGTATTAGCACTTGCAAAAACCTGGTTATCAACACTCGCCCAATTACTTTGGCTAGTCCCAAAACATCCGCAGGAAGCCTCGCTTTGGCCTTGCCCAAACGCCCCGAAATCAAAAGCCATTAGGCCAAAAACCGGATCTATTGGCCCGTTTGCCCCCCACCCCAAAAACTGGCCGTTCCACTGTCCAAGATTATTGATAATAAGCCCCGCAAAATTCCCGCCGAAAATATTGAAATTGGCGACTCTGACTTTCTCCTGCCGCCAGCCCAAAATTATCCGGCAAAACTATATTACCGTTTAGGTTTCCGAAAATATTGAAAACCACAAACTGCAGTGTCGATCCCGCAAAATTACTGTTTATAAAATTCAAGAGGTTCACCGAAACATAGGCATTTCCCGTCTGAACATCCCCTGTACCCAAAACGCTATTTTGGCCGGTGTTGGCAGAGGCATAAATCAAATTAACCACTGTCGCGTTATTGTTCTGGTCCCGTACAAAAACTAAAGCGGAAGGGAGCTGCCCCAAATCCCCAAGTTGCGAAAAGTCCACATTGCCGTTTTCGTCAAGGTAAAGGTTTTTCACCTCCAAAGAATATGAGGAGTCTGCAATGTTTGTGTTTACCTCGTTGACGACTTCAACACTTACTGCCGCATCTCCGGTTGTTACTGCAACGCCCTCGGCATTATTATTAGCGGAAGGATCAGAAGCTTCTGAACTTTCATCTTCAGCAGACTGAGTCGTTTCGTTACTTTGTGTATCAGACAGTGTCTCAGGTGTATCACCTATTGTGTTATTGCCGGTATCCGAAGTTGCCGAAACCTCATTTGTAACTTGGGCATCATTAGTCTGGCTGACTTCCCCTTCGCACCCGGTTTCGCAAGGGGCGGGACTAGGCGACGGACTTGGGTCGGGCGAGGGGCTTGGGTCAACACTTAAACTTTCCGTTGTTGGTGCTGGTGTTGGTTCGCTTGCTGTGCCGTCCGTAGCCGAAGGCGAAGGATCGGGCTCGGGCGTCGGCGTTGGATCTGTTGTTTGCGAAGCCGAATCAGT
>Ga0075629_102_pt1 | contig 75972 bp, 93 predicted proteins | sample RifGroA1_FD_68381 | JGI IMG/M metagenome (GOLD analysis project Ga0075629, IMG submission 68381) | Microgenomates (Curtissbacteria) bacterium GW2011_GWA1_40_16 | reverse complement strand
TCTTTTGCACTTTTCGCCCAGATGGCTCAGTGGTAGAGCGCGTCCTTGGTAAGGACGAGGTCGCGGGTTCGATCCCCGCTCTGGGCTCAGACAGTATCGTGCCTTTTTTTCCTTATATCCATTGTTGAGGGTAGGCCTTCAGGCAAAACCAAGTTAAGGGCAGGTCTCAACAAAGTTAATAGTCATAAGTTAAAAGTATTAGAAGTTTTGATTAAAACCAAAACTTTTCATTTCAGAAAAGTCTCCATAATTTTGCATTTTGAACTTTGAATTACTTTAAGGCCTGACCTTTGCTAAGGATTTCCGGTAAACTAATTTTGACATCCGGAAAGCACGATGCTTTCAAGTGCCCGGAAGTTGTAGTCGCTGTAGCTTTTCCTCAGAGATTCTTTGGCAAATTGCGAAGCCATTTGACAGTTGCCCTCCGACGAGTAAACTGCCGCCAGATACATGGCAAAAGTCGGATCTTTTGGCATGAGGGTGCGCGACTCTTGGGCGAGTTTTTTGGCATCTTCCAGTTTTCCTTCATCTATGTAATTTTGGATTAGCTGGCCGCGGGCAAAATCGTTTTTCGGGTAAAATTTAATCAGGTTTTCAAGCTGTTTTACGGCCCTCTCTTTATTTTCGGGTTTAAATTTAAGAGGCTCTTCAAGTTCCAAGTTTAGGGCAGACAAGTCAACAGGCAGGGTTTTTATAACGTCATCCCTTGCCCAAAGTGCGGAAACGTTGTCGACGTAGATTAATTTCCAGTTGGGTAGTTTCCAGACAGGCGTGTTGCTGCCTTTGGGGGCTGCAAACTGGCTGTTTACAACCGTATCGATATCATATTTTTCCACAAGCTTGTCCCAGCCTTCTTGTCCGGATGCAATAATCTGCTCTTCTTTAAAATCTTCCTGTGTTCTGTATTGATACATAACATCGCTGTAAGTTTTGATGGTCGGGTTTTGCCAGATGAAGTAATTGCTCCACCAGTCGAAGGTAAATAAGTTTCTCGTGGTGAGATATTGGCCAACCATTTCCGATGTCTTTTCCGGGAAAACTTGTCCCCAGAGGCGCGATTTTACACCGATTGTTTTGCCGCTTTCGTCAAATGAGGATTTGAAATACGATTTAGACCCGATTGTGTAGCCGACCAGGATTGACCCCAGCATTAGTACGGTTATTATTGCCACAGCTATTTTAGTTGTGACAGATGCCCATTGATTTTCGACCTTGGAGAAGAAGTAGGCAGTTATCGGTGCAAGTGTGAGGACGGCAAGCGGAATGAGACGGTAATATTTAAAGGGAAGCAGGAAAATTACTAAGTAGACGGCAACTGCCAAAACTAAACTTAAGGTTTTTATTTCTTTTTTGACTAACGATATAAAAACTAGCGCGGTAGTGGTAACTGCAAATAGAAAATAAAAATATACTTCTACGGGCATCTGGCTAAAAAACTGATAGCCTTTGGAGAGGAAAACCCTATCTGCCAAAGAACCCCACTCGTTGACACTGAAGCTTGTGAGTTTTCCAAGTTCCAGGAAAAAGAAGAAGCGTTTAGCTTGAAGAATAATGGCCAAGGTTGAAATAGCATAAAGGGTGGATACAGTTTTGATGTTTTCGCGCACGCGGATTTTTCTTGCCTCTTCATATAAAAAGATAAATATCCAAAATGAAAACAGGGCAAAGCCGTAAACTACAAACGCATGGATATTTGGCCAGGTTAAAAAGATTAGGGGCAGAAGGAAAAACAGTTTGTCGAATTTGTTTTTGAAAAAATATTTTAGGCAAACATAGTTTATGGCAGCAACAAATAAAATACTGAAATTTTCCGGCCGGTCAAATAGGCGAATGGCAAGTACATAACCAGTTGCCAGCAGTATGGAGATTTGTTTTAGCAAGTCTTTTGTAAAGATAGCGATTGTTTTGTAAAGGAAAAAAATTGCTCCAAGTCCGCAAATTAATCTAATTGCAACAAGACTTTCTAATCCCAGGTATTTAACCGGAAGGTAAAAGCCAAGACCGGAGAGCCATTCGGTGGATGTGTAGTGGGTTTCTGCTTTTCCGTAAACGAAATTGTCAGTTTTAGGAATTTGTTTTTGCTGCCACAGTTCGCGTCCGACAGCCAAGTGCCAGTAGGTATCTGCCGTGTCGCCGGTTGTTCTGACACGGACGAAATAAATGCCCAAAGCGACAAATATAATTAGAATTATAGCCTTGATATTGCCAAGATTGCCCATTTTGCTTTAGGGATAATATAGCACGAAAAACAGGTCGGCTCTTTACCCACTTGACATGATTTGATACAATTTGGTCGGTTTCAAATATGGACGATCAAAATACACCACAAGCAACCGGCCCAATTTATCAGGAATCTCAGGAGAAAAATGCCAAGTGGCTTTGGCTTCTTATAATCCTGATTATAGTTGGCGCTTTGGTTTTCGCTTTCTTTAGGGGCATTGGACCATTTGCACAATATAGCCCTTTTGCCCAGAAGGCATCACCGACACCCGAGGCAACAATTGCACCGGTTGAGGAATCTACACCGGTACCGGAAACCCTTGACAGGAGTTTGCCAAAAATCAGGGTACTGAACGGAAGCGGCATTGCCGGCAAGGCAGCTGCTGTGAAGGATTTTCTTGAAGGCAAAGGGTATACTGTTTCTTCCATTGGCAACGCAGATGTTACCGACTATACAGACACAGAGGTTGACTTTAAGGCGGATTTTCTAAAATATAAAGACCAATTAATAACAGACCTTTCCGACAAATATTCAGCTGTTGCCGGAGCCAAGAGCTTAGACGCGACAGACTCTGCGGATATTGAAGTTATTGTCGGCACAAAGTAAAAATTAGCAAATAAGAATAAAGAATAAGACTAAGCGAGAGCTTAGTTTTTTTGTGGGCCACTGCTGGTTGCCGAGTAAAGGGCAGGCCTTTCTCTTGGAGTAACCTAGGTTAAGGCCTGCCCTTAATCCGTTTTTCGTGAAGCCAAAATAAAAACCAAGCGATTGGCTTGGTTTGATGATAATGTCGACCCTACTTTCGGCGCATGGTTTAGTTTTTCTTCGGTCAGTCCCAGGTGGGTATCCTCATCGCTTTACCTTGGTAACGCAATTATCGGATTCCCAAGATAATACTTGAAGGCGAAGAAAAAGGCTAAAACTTTTTTAAAGTGCAACCTCAGTAGGGTTTGCTTCCTGTGAACAATTTAATAATAGCATAAAAGTCAACCCAAGAAAAGCCCTTTTTTGAGGCTAAAACGGGGCGGAAAAGCCCGGCATCAGGAAGTTAAAAAGGACTGATACAATAGGGAAAAGTATTCTTCCGATAACGCCCGTAAAAAGTAAAAGGACCAGGATAAAAATTCCATAGCGTTCGGTCTGGATAAAATCATAATACCAATCGCGTGGTAGGAGACCGGCTAGAACCTTGAACCCGTCCAGTGGTGAAACAGGAGTGAGATTGAAAACGCCAAGAATAAGGTTGATCCAGATTGCGATTGCAGCAATCTGGTAGACGTCAATAATCGACTGGTTGAGGGCACCTGTGTAATAGGCAATCAGATATGGTGTGGCCATTATGGAAGCGAATAGAAAATTGGAAAGTGCTCCTGCTACGGAAATTAGCGCCGAATCCCTTTTAATATTCCTTAAATTAAACGGGTCAAACGGTGTGGGTTTGCCCCAACCCATGCCAACCACTAAAAGGGCAATTGTCCCAATCGGATCCAAGTGGGAAGCGGGGTTAAGGTTAAGGCGGCCTGCCAGTTTGGCGGTTGGGTCCCCAAGACGGTAAGCAACAAGCGCGTGGGAAAATTCGTGGATTGTGATGCCAAAAACCAAGCCCGCGATAAAAGCAAGGGCAACGAGAGGATTTGTTTGTAAGAGGCTTAGAATAAGCATAATCTATTTGGCCTTGTTTTGGGTTGTGGCGATATGGTATATTTTACCAGAAAATTGGAACTTTATATCAGCCAAGCTTTCTTATGTAATTTAATCTGCTGCGCAGATTTTTAAAGATTAGTGGAAGCTTCCTGATATTTTTTAAAAACAGATTTATATAATTAGAAAAAAGGAATTTTTTAAAAAATGAAAGCTTGTGACGTTTGCGGCAAAAAATCAATTATTCAGAAATCCGGCGCCCACCGATATGGTGGAGGGTGGGCGATGAGGGCCACCAAAAAGAGGAAAGTATGGGAGCCGAATCTTCATAGCGTAAAGGTTACACATGATGGTGTTCGTAAGACCATGAGGCTTTGCACAAAGTGTCTAAGACGGGTTAAGGCAGAAATGGCCAAGAAGGTTGCCAAAAAGGTTGAAAAGCCTGCGAAAGGGCTTCACTTTTGTTTCAACAAATCGATTCAATTTTTTTAGCAATTTGTGGATATCCATTTTTGAATTCACTTATTGTTAAAGGCCGTTTGCCTTCCGGCTGGATTTTACCCTCTGGTAAAAATTTGATCCGCTTGCCGTCGATTTCGGTCCAGACAGTTGGCCAAGGGTGGAAAGCCCTGATCATCCTGTCTAACGTTTTTAGATCCGGCGGGTTGGTGACATTGATTTTGCCGCTTTCTTTGGTAATTTTTTCGCAGAGGATTGCTTTAGAGTTATCTTGCTGTATTGGTTTGAGATCGCCCAACTGGTATTTGGGCAAAGTTTCCAGGAGCAGTTCGGTGCCAAGCTTTGCCAGCTTTTCTAGCAAACTTGAATAAGTGTCTTGTAGGCCAATTGCCAGCTCTTTTTGGGTGAGGATTGGGCCGTGGTCAAGCTCTTTGTCCAGAAGCATTATGGACACGCCCGTTTTTTCTTCACCTGATAAGATTGCTGTTTGGATTGGTGACGGGCCACGATATTTAGGAAGAAGCGACGGGTGGACATTTATAAAGCCGAATTTTGGAAGATTTAAGACGTTTTCAGGAATAAGTTGTCCGAAAGCAACAAGAATTGCCATATCTATCTGGTCTTGAATGCCAAATAATTCATGGCGCACTTCGATTCCGTTATCCTGGGCTACAACTTTTACTTCTGATGGCATCAAAATTTGCCCACGGCCGACTTTTTGGTCCGGTGCCGTTATAACTAGTTGGGGTTTGTATTCGGTTTTTATAAGCTCTTCTAGAATAATTTGCGCGAAACGGGGGGTTCCCAAAAACGCTATTTTCATGGCAGCGGGACTTCGACAAACTGTTCTTTGCCGCGTTTGTCTTTTTCTACTTTGAAAACTTTGCCATTTTGGTCGTGGACATGGTCTATAAAAAGAATACCGTCTAAATGGTCTATTTCGTGCTGGATGATTCTTGCCGGAACCCCTTTATAGTGGATAAGCGATGCTTTGCCATGCATGTCCTGTGACTGTAGATCTATTTCGGAAGGCCGAACTACGTGACCGTAAATCTCGGGAACGGAAAAGCAGCCTTCCAGAAAACTCGTTTCGTTTTTTGAGAATTTGGCGACTTTTGGGTTTACAAAACTTTTCAGCTTATTCCTGATTCTGGCTATAAAAACTCTTTTGAAAACTCCAATTTGCGGTGCCGAAAGGCCGAGGCCAATGGGGTCGACCTGGGCTTCGATGGTGTCGGTGAGGTCGGCGATAATACCCTCGACCGATTTGTCGAATGTTGTTATCGCTTGCGACTTTTGCCGAAGGGCCTGGTTGTCTTCGGGAATTTTGAGAATATCTTTTATCATCAGTTTATCGAGCTTGGGTCTACGATTTTCTGCCAGCCTTTTGGCAGGGGGCCAATTAAGTTTTTGATTTTCGCGATTGCGGTATCTCTTTGGGCCAAATCGAAGCTTTTCAGCTTATATTTTAGAATTATATTATAGGTGGGATTCTTTTGCCAAAATAGAAGCTGATAAGCGCCTAAAATTTCCAACTGAGGATCTTTCGCTTTTGATCTTAAATTTGCGGCCAACCGTTCGGCATCTTTGAATGTTTTATCTTTGTCTTTTCCTTTTAGAGTTAATTTGCAAAGCACGCCATATGGGGGGTAAAAGAGGAGTTTTCTTTGGCTAAGTTCCGAATCAAAGAAGGATTGATAATTGCCGGCTGCTGCAAAATTGGCGACGTTGCTGTCGACATTGTAAGTTTGCAGGAAAAGTTTACCGCCTGTTGCGAGAAGCTTTTTGAGTGATATGATTTGCTGGTAAAGTTTTTCCTGGGAGTTAAAGTCGGTGATGTTGGCTAGGGAATCTGTTTGAATATGGGCGACAAGATCATACCTTTTTAAAAGAGGAGCATAGAGTGAGTAGGCTGTGCCAATATCTATTTGCCGACGAATGCTCTGTGACAAAGGACTAATGCTTGAGATGATGTTAACTTTGGTTTTTGGAAACAGTTTTTTAACTTCCAAAGCTAGAGATTCGATATTTAAAACATTCCAAAAAATGTCTGGTGAACTGCAATTTGGGCAGAGGTTCGGATGATTCTGCAGAAATTCAGCAGTTTTGCAAGATTTGCAGAAAAGGTGCCCGGATTCCTTTTTTTTGTTTAAAAAAAGAAAAATACTGCCTTTTTCATCTAGGGTGTCTTCGATTTCCTCTTCCAGGTCGAAACTTACAGGGCTATATCTTGCGCTTTGTCTTTCGTTTTGCATGTTTACGATGGTAGTTTTTTGAGCAAAGTTTTGAATTTTGATGTGGTTTTTCAGTTGGAAGTAGGTTGCAATTTTTGGGGCGGGATCGACAATTTTTAATTGGGCGCCGGTTAAATTTGAAATTTTTTGGGCAACGGTTAAGGTGTCAAAGTAAGGCGAACGCTCATCCTTGAAGGCTCCGTCGTGTTCGTTGTAGATTACGATTTCTTTCAAGCTTGGGCAGGGTGTAAAAATTGCCGAACGGGAGCCGAAAATATAGTCGATTTGACCGGAAAGTATCTTAAGCCAGGCTTCGAATTTTTCAGCAGGCTTTAGCTCGTTATGATAAACAACGTAATTTTTGGCTTTGGGGAATTTGGCCAAGGTTTCCGGAATGCGGTTTATGGAGGGGATGAGGATGAGATGCTGGTTCATAGTTGATAGTTCATAGTTGGTAGTTATATTTTCTTTCTTCCATGAACCATTAACCATTAACAATTTACGCGGCAATTCTGGAAGAATTGTGTTGAGGCAATTAACCATTGGGGCAAGGTAATAAGCAGACATCCATTTAAGGAGGGTGATTTGATAAGGAAGAAGAATAGGTTTGTCTAGTTTTATTGAATTGATTTCCTTTAAATTTCGAATTTCGAATTTCGAATTTCGAATTTCTCGGCTTGTGTTTACGACAATGCCGAGGGGGTTTCTTTTTCCAAACGGCACCTCGACAAGTTGTCCGATTTTAATTTCTTTTTCCAATTCTTTAGGAATCAGGTAAGTATAGGAATCTATTTCGGGGGATTGGTAGGTTAGGACGACTACATCAGCGTACATAGCGCTTGGATTATATCAAGAACTCAAGCGACTTTACTTAATTTACGGTAATGTTATAAGTGGCTGAGGCTACTTCCTGACCTGTGGATTTTCTTTTTACTGTAACAATTACTTTATCCAAACCTATGAATTGGCTGTTAAGAATTGCTTGAGCGTTCGGGCATGGTGGTTGGATGTCATTTGTGCAAGTACTGAGGATCACAAGTTTTACTTTTGAGCTTTCCTGCGACCATGAATAAGTAAAGTCTTCCTGGTGCAAGACAACATTTCCGAAATTGTCTCTTAAAACCGGAATAATCCCAGAGCTCTGACCTAACTTTACTGTAATATCTTGAGGAGGCCCGCTTAGGCTGTAAGATGATGCATTGGGTACACAATTGGGTGTCTCGAATGAGTCACCTGGTGGATTATTGTTAGTTCCCGGATAAAGATCTCTACTTTGGTAAGTGGCAGTCGAGTCGTTAAAGACTCTGAGCCTCCACCAATAAGTCTTTGAATTTTGAGGGGTCGGATAATCTGCGCCTTCTAAGCCCCTAGAAGTGTCCCAGGTGTAGGTTGTGGTGTTTGCTCCAACTTTTGCAAAGACCCATCCTGAAGGTGTGCTTTTTCCGGTCCACGCCGCGTCGTTTATGTCCAAATAGTAACCGGTTTCGTCATCCTGGTCCGGCCAGTTGAAAACCACTTTTGGGGCATAGGGTCTGCAGGAGATTGTAACCTTGAAGTCACCGGCGTTGTAAGTTTTTGGGGGAATACTGATTTGCTCCGCCGGGGAAGTTTGCGGATTGCTGCTGCTTTTTGGAGCGGGTTGGGTGTTGGTGGTAGTTGGCTTGGAATTTGAAGTTGAAGCTGACGCACTGGGACTTTCTGAGGGACTTGTTGTCTGAGACTGGGGCGATTCTGTTTTTGGTTTTGTTTTAAGGTAAAAGCCTCCGGCTGCAAGAGCTATGGATGCTACAACAACAATTATTATGATTATCGGTACAAAACCCTTTCGGTAGGATTTGGGATAAACTCGGGCAGATTTCATTTGTAATTTAATCGTATACCGCCAGTGGTTAATGGTCAACTAAATTGGCTAAACGAGATGGACCGGTTCGCTTAGAGGGTAGACTGCTTTATATAACTCGGCGCTGTATTTAGCACCCACAAGGACTATTTGTTTATTTGACTGTGTGAAGCTTTGTGCTTGCAGATTTTGCAGGCATTTGTCCACAACCGTAAAGCCGCTCGGATCTGCTTTGAGCAGATCGGCGTATTCGCTTATTCGCGCATGGGCCTCTCGGTAGATTTCAGCCTGAGTTGCAATATGGTTGCCTTGAGTACTTCCCATTGTCGCGATTAATTTTGCAAAATCCGTCCCTCGAACCATTTCTTCAGCTGCTTTAACGGCTCCGATTGGTTCTCCCAAGCCTGTTGAAAGATCAAACAGCATGGAAAAGTTACTTTTATGATCTTGTTCAAGTTCGTCTACAGCTTCCCTTATTACAGGTACCGAAACGGAGACACGCAACAAATCGACGCACAATGATGGTCTTGAGTAGCTTTGCTGGGCTTGTATTTTTAATTGTCTTAGTTCGCGCAGCTCCAATATTGTTTCAGCTCTTCTTTGCGGCAAGTTTTGAATAAGTTCGTCTAAACTTACCTCGGCTTTTTCTATAAAGTCACTTACTTCTGCTTTGCTTGGTAATTCTTCAGGCTTTAGCGCTCGCCAAAATCTGACTGCGTTAAAGTACAGCAGGTCTGATCTTTCCATAAGGGAGGTTTTATATCAGATTAGGGGAGATATTTCAAACTGTTTGGGATTTGTATGCTTCGAGGAAGTTTTCGTAAAGGGATGCAACGGTCATGGGGCCAACGCCGCCGGGGACGGGGGTGATGGCGGAAACCACTGAGGACACTGAGTCAAAGTCAACGTCGCCGACTAAAATGCGTTTTTCTTTAAGGTCAGGCCTTTCAGTTTTCCAAGGCCTGACCTTTTCTGCCAAGGCCTGACCTTCTTCCTGGTCTCTGGTCTCTGGTGGCTGGTTAACTACATTTATGCCGACATCGATTACGGTTTGGCCGGGGGAAACATGATCTTTACCGATTAAATTTGGCTTGCCGACAGCAACCACAATAATATCCGCATTTTTTGTTATTGCAGTTAGATCCGGCGTTTGACTATGGCCGGTGTGCCGACCAGTTTGGAGCGGCCGACGACTGTAACTTTTTTGTTTTTTACCGGTATTTTATAAAAATTAAGCATCGAGATCACACCTTTGGCGGTTGCGGGAATAATTGCATTTGGGCTGTTTTCTTCCAATAATTTTTGGTTGGTGGTTGTGAGGCCGTCAATGTCTTTTTTGGGGTCGATCAGTTCGATCAGTGCATCCTTATCTAAGTGTTCGGGAATAGGAAGCTGGATGATGATGCCATGGATGTTCTGATCCGAATTTAGATTTACGATATATGATTTAAGAATTTCCTGAGTAACATCTGTAGTGAATTTTTTGAGTTCAACTATTGCCCCTATTTTTTCTCCGAATTTAATTTTCTGGCCGATGTAAGTGTTTGATTCGGGATTATCGCCGACTTGGATTATCACAAGCTTAGGCCGTCGGCCCTGAGGGCCTCCGGCCCGAAGGGTTTCGATTTCAGACTTAAGACGTTTTTCTATTTGGTCGCGGACAACGCGGCCGTCTAAGATTTGTGCCATAGTGATAGTTTATAGTTTTCTAAAAATAGTTGCTAGGGATTGAATAATTGCAATGGCTGAGGTGTACCGGAACCCGGTTCTGATGAGAAACCCCCACCCGGTTGGTAATAAATTCTCACGTTACCTGAAATATTGGGCATGGTGGTATCTACTCGAAGATAGCCAATTTCTGTCCACTTTGGATTGGAGATGGGGTGGTTCCCTGCTATTGGAGATTTTATTTCTTCGATTCTGTCGTTTTGTGTCCTATATAGGAAAACTTTTGGCAGCAGATCGCGTATATCGTAGGAAAGTGGATTCTTTGCCCAGGCAGCATATCTGCAGTCGTAAGACCAGTGAGGTCCGTCTATGAAAATGTCCTTTTCCGGAGTAATAGCTGTTTTTACTGTCTGAGGTAGGTTCCCGCAATTTGGTGTAGCAGATGGAGAAGCGTACGTTTGTAAAGTTGCAGTATCTGATTGTGGCGGTGTCTTTCTAATATTTAAGCCTATGAAAAATGTTGCTATAGGAAGCGCAAATAAAATGATTAAGAAAAAGTATTTTTTGAAAGTCGCCTTTTTAATTAATAATTTTGATCGATTCATAATTAAAGTATTTGGTTTTTAAAGGCTATTGTCAATTATTTGGATTTTCTTTCCATTAGTCCACCGGCAAGCATTGTGACTGTACCTCCGGTGAGCATGATCATGCTTCCTGCTACCACCTTATCTTTATTTTCTGCTTTTTGATGAATGACATAACCTCCGGTTGCTGCTGTTGCGATTCCGGCAACGACCATTGTTATTTCTCCTAAAATCCTTGCTTTTCCGAGGGAACGAATACGTTTAGCTCTTAATTCATTAACGGTTTGTTGCGGTTCCGGTTCCGTTTCTCCAAGATGTCTTTCGTTTGTCATGGTTGGATTTTACGGGATTGGGAAGCGGTTTGTCATGGCGCGGACTTCGGAGGCGATTTTAAGGAGTTCTTTGTTTTTATTGGCGCGGTCGCGGAAGTTTTTGAGAAAGTCGGAGCGCTTTTCTTTATCTGTTGGCAGTTTTTCGCTTTTTACCTCTTCTACAACAGCATTCATCCATGCAGCGATTTTTTTCATTTCCGCTTCTTTCATGCCTCGGGTTGTGATGGCCGGAGTGCCGAGACGGATTCCCGATGGATAGAAAGGCGGCATAGTGTCGAATGGCACGCCGTTTTTATTGACGACGATATTGGCAACTTCCAGTGCATAGGCGGCAATTGCACCATTTACACCTTTGTTTTTTAAATCTATCAAAATTAAATGGTTGTCCGTTCCGCCGGAAACTAAATCAAAACCTAGTTTGGTCAGTTCTGCTGCCAGTGTTTTGGAATTTTTGACGATCTGAGCTGAATATTTTTTGAAAGCAGGGGTTGAGGCCTCTTTTAAAGCGACGGCAATGGCGGCGGTTTGGTCATCGTGCGGGCCGCCCTGGATTCCCGGGATAATGGCGCTGTCGATTTTTTTACCTAAGTCCGCATCTTTTTTCAAACCTTTTGCGGTGACCATAATTAATGCTCCGCGCGGTCCGCGCAAAGTTTTGTGTGTAGTTGTGGTTATGATGTGGGCATATGGTGCCGGAGATGGGTGAACACCCGCAACAACAAGGCCGGCGATGTGGGAAATATCGGCCAATAAATAAGCGCCGACTTTATCGGCGATCGCCGCAAACTTTTTAAAATCGATAACCCGTGGATATGCGGTAAAGCCGCAAACTATGATTTTGGGTTTTTCGCGGACAGCCTGTTTTTCGATTGCCGCGAAATCCAGCTTTCCGTCTTTTCCAAGTTCATAAAGGACTGACTTAAAAAACTTTCCGGTTACGGATTGCGGCTGGCCGTGGGTTAAATGCCCGCCGAAAGCCAGCGAAAGGCCCATGATTTTATCTTTTAGGGGTTCAAGCAGGGCAACATAGACTGCCAAATTGGCAGGGGAGCCGGAAAGCGCCTGGACGTTAACATAGGGAACGCCAAAAAGCTTTTTGGCGCGTTCGATTGCCAGGGATTCTACTTCGTCTATAACTTTGTTGCCCTGATAATATCTTTTTTTAGGGTAGCCTTCGGAGTATTTGTTGTTTAAAACTGTGCCGAGGGCGGACCTAACAGCAGCCGATGCGTAATTTTCGGAAGGGATCATTTCCAAGACTTCCCTTTGGCGTTTTTCTTCGGCCAAAATAAGTTTTGCGATTTGAGGATCGGATTTAGATAAAATCATATGAAAGAATTTTTAATTTTTAATTTAGAATTATTAATCAATTTTTAATGTTTTAAATTTTAAAATTCAATAAAAATTAAGAACTAAAACTTTTAAATTTATTGGGGCAGAAACTATGTATATTTTCAGTTGTCAGTTGTCAGTTGTCAACTGTTGGAGTATGTCTTGGGCTTCCTGGTAATCCGGCTTCAGCTGAAGAGCTTTTTCAAGTGAGGTTTTTGCTTGGTCGTTTTGGCCTAGCCCGACTTGTGTTTTGGCAAGGGTTAGGTAAGAAATTGGATAAGTGGGAGCAAGCTCGGGTAATTTCTGGGAATAATTTATTGCCTGGCTTTCGAACTTCGGATTTTGTTGGGCTAAAAGAAGATATGTTTTAGCGATGTTTTGGGTGATCAGAAAGTTATTGGGGGAGATGTTTGCCGTTTTTTGGGCTAGGGAGTCGGCGCGGTTAATTAGGCTTTGGGATGACTTGGGGTCTTGGGTGTCTTGCGCATATGCGGCCGCGGAATAGGCAAAGTTTGCCATAAGATAAGGGTTGGTTGCCGGGGATGTTGCTTGCGCATTCTCGTATGCTAACAGTTCACGGGAAGGTGAAGTGCTTTGGTAAGCATCTGCCCTTTTCTGGAAGGTGTCTGCAAGATAAAGCCTTAAAATTAAAGTTACCGAGTATAATCCGACTAGTGTGGTTAGTAAGACTGCGCCGATTTTGGCATTTTTGTTGAAATTTAGGCTTATGGATTTGGATTTTTCGTTTCCCTTTAAAACAATTACTGCCGCTACCAGCAAGAAAAAAGTAGTTTGGGTTGCAACCACTGAAAAGCCGAAAAATATTGTGGTGAGATATCCGGCGGTGGCGGCAATGACAGCTTTTGAAGCGACTGGCAATTTTTCTTGGGGATTTTTCTTAATAAGCTGAAAAAGTATGACTGATAACAGTATGAGGTACGAAGCCAAACCTAGAACGCCCGTGTTGGCCAGATAATTTAGGAATTCGTTGTGGGCTTTGTTGTAGTAGAATTCCCATTCTGTTGTTTGGTTGTGGGAAGCAGGGCGGAAAAGAAAATATGTGGAAACAAACGTTTCGGGGCCGCTCCCTAAAACCGGCCATCCCCCAAAGACTTTAAAGGCTCCCTGCCAGACCACGAACCTTATTTGGCTGGATTCGGTTCCACCTGAGTTAAGTGCTGATTGTCCAGGCTTTGAGCGCTGGCCGGTCTTGGAAGTTTGACTTGTAATTTTAGGTTTGTTGGCGGTGAAGGCTTCCTGCAACCTGGAAGTTAAGAGTGTGCCAAAAGCCATCCATATAACAAAAAAAATAATTAGTATTGCTGCAATTGGTTTGAGGTTGTTTCTGGCGTATTTTGTCCCAAGTAGAATTAAAAAGATTGCAATTGAAATTCCGGCACCAAGTATGCCTGCTCTTGAGGTTGTTAAAACAAGGGCCGTGAATATTAAAGCAGACGATGCGGCAAAGAATAGCTTTGCTTTTGACGATTTATGGATTAGCAGAAAAGCCAGCGATAGGGGGAGTGCAAGCACTAAATATGATGCCAGCCAATTTGGTTGGCCAAGCGTCGAAAAAATTCTTAGCGTCGGATTGAAATCTGCTTGCCAGCAGCCGGAGGTAAGGTTTCCGGTTAAAACCAAACAAGACGGGTCCCGGTTAAAATGGGCCGGAATTCCCCATAAGGATACCGCTGTTGCTGCAACAACAATTGCAATTAAAAGCTGCCGTGCTTTTTGAACGTTGAGTGTAGTTATTCCGGCTGCCAGGAGAATGAGATAAGAAAACTGCGAAAGTAGGCCTCCGTTTAAGCGCGTCGGATAACCAAGGACGGAAAGATATTTGTCGGTTGAAAAAATTGTTGAGGCAATCTGGACAACAATAAAAACGGCAAAAGCAATGGTTACAGACCCTATGGGAATTTTAACTTTACCGGTGAGAAAAGATTTTGTAACCAATAGGAAAAAAATTATTGCCGAGACAAAATAAACAAAAAACATTTTGGGCACTTCGAAAAGCTCGGTTGTTTGGGTGGTGAAGATAAGGGGAGTGGCTACTGCCAGAGCGAGAAATGAAAATTCTTGCGCTTTGTCAATTATATTTTCGAGGGTGTTTGCCACGAGTAGATGTTAGCAGTCAGTTAGTTTTTTGGCAATTGAATAATTGCCCACACGGATTTACGATTAAATTAGATGGAACCTGCCCGAGTTTACCCTGAGTCGAATCGAAGGGGATTTGCACAGATTTTTATTGTTATCCTGTTGATCTCTATCGCTGCACTAGGGGTAATCATATATCTACAATTCAGACCAAAATCTTCCACACAAAAAAACAATCAAATTGTAGAAACACCTTATGCATCACAGGAAGAATGTGAAACCAAGACCGGAAAAGCTTGCGGTTTTTTTATGTGTGACGTTGTACCTGCTGGAAAAACTTTCGAGGAAACTTGCGGCAAGGGCTTCAAAGCAGGCTGGAAACCAAAACCCCAAAGTCCAGCACCTATAAGTACCGACGAAACTGTTTATACTGACGAAGGAAGTGCAAACTGGAAAACTTATACCAGGCAGGGAAAGTATAGCTTTAACTACCCACAAGATTGGTTATTAAATAACTTGCCCGATACAACTCATGAGAATCAGCAGGATTTTGACCTTGAAAGCTCAGATTATAAAGAAGGGAATTACGGACTCGACCAAGGTGCATTGTTAGTTTTATACAGATCCAAGGCTGCTAAGGACACCATTGAAGAAATGTACGAATATGATCGATTTGCCGGACAAGATGAATCAACCAAAACAGCAATGTCTGTTGCTGGAGAAAAAGCCATAAGGTATGACTATGGATATGAAAGTACTCAAGCGACTAATACTATCTTCTTACACAACGGCACATACTACTGGGTGTCTCTGAGGTGGGCAAACAGACAAATGAAAGAAAAATACTTGCCAGTTTATGACCAAATCCTCTCCACTTTTAAATTTACACAATGAAAAAAGGCTTCGCAACGGTCTTGCTTGTTTTTATTGTAACTCTTCTTTTATTGGGTGGTATTGCTTTTTCCGTTTTTGTTCTCAATAACAATTTCCAAAAACCAAGACCTCCGGAAGGAATTGATTATGTGGATGAAACTGCGAATTGGAAAACGTATAATGCGGCAGATTTTGTAACAACTCAGAACCCATCACTCTATCATTTTTCTGTTAAATATCCACCCGATTGGCAATCAAAAGCATTTTTATATTTTATGTCTCCTGATTATAAGGCTCCAATGAGCGCACAAGAGACTGTATTCAAAGGTGCTTTTATTCAAATGACAGCTTCTCAAGCGTATACACAATCTTTCCCTACATTAATGGATTGGTTTAACAATTCTTTTAAGGATCCTAGATCTTCAGGCCCACCACCTGACAATCCAACACCGATAACTTTAAACATAGGTTCACTGGGGAAGGTTGACGGCTTGCAATACGATCAAAAAATTTCCATACAAGCTCCGGATTCTGTTTTTAAATATTCTGCTGATTTGGTGGGTACGTCATTGACAAAATTATTTGTCCACAACAATGTTATGTATTACTTCATCCTTACTTATAAGGATGACCCGATAAAGTATATGCCGGTACTTGACCAGATGATCTCCACCTTTAAATTAACTCAATGAAAAAAGTTTACCCTGAGAAATACTATTATCGAAGGGGTTTTGCGCCGATATTAATAATCCTCTTTGTTATCTCACTTGTCGCGCTTGGTGCAATCGCATATTTACAATTTAAAGCTAAATCAAACTTTCAACCAGCATCATCAAAACAAACCCAATCAGCCGCCCAAAAAACCGGTGAAATTGCAAACTTGAAAAGTTATAGAAGAGTTAACGAAGGGGAAGAAGATTACGAGCTGAATTGCGGAAATATTAACAATCAATTTTTTGACATTAATTGTCCGAAGGATTGGTCGATCACATTTAGGAAATATGTTAATGACACGCCTAGATTTTTAACCCTGAAAAAGGGTGATGCTCAAATTGACATTCAAGTACCTCAATATATTGAAGTAAATCATGCGGACTCAAATTTTACAGTAGATGTTGTTTTTTTGGGCAAAAAAATTGAGGCTCATGAATTTATCTATTACGGAAAAAGTCCAACTTGGGGTAAAGATCCATTTTGGATAATAACAGCAGAAACAGCAGATCGTAATGGCTCTTCTTTCTTAATCTACAATAAAACTATACCTGACCAAAAATTTAGAACCGAAATGTTGAATATTGTTAGCAGCTTTAACGGATTCAAGAGGTAGACCAAATCCTCTCAACTTTTAAATTCACTAATTAGCAAGGCTAAAGGCTTCTAAACATCTGCCTGATGCGTTATACTTTGTGGCGCTTCTATGATACCTATTGTCGATAATATCTTAGGCTACTTTTCTTCTGACTTAGGCGTTGATTTAGGCACCGCAAATACCCTGATTTACGTTTCCGGAAAAGGAATTGTTGTGCGCGAGCCTTCGATTGTTGCTCTACACAAAAAGACAAGAAATGTTATTGCCATTGGGGCGGATGCCAGGAAAATGATTGGCAGGACGCCGGCAAACCTAGTGACTGTCAGACCCATGAAAGACGGGGTTATTTCGGACTACGACACGACTTTGGCGATGCTTTCTTATTTTGTTAAAAAAATCCATTCAACCCCCAACAAGAAGTTTTCAATTCCAAGACCCAGGATAATTTTAGGGGTGCCGTCGCAAGTTACAGAAGTTGAAAGAAGGGCACTTCTGGATGTTGCCAAAGCCTCCGGTGCGAGGGAGGCATATTTGGTTGAGGAGCCGATGGCGGCTGCCATTGGGGCCGGAGTTGCTGCCAACGAGCCCATCGGTTCGATGGTTGTTGATATTGGGGGCGGGACGAGTGATATGGCTATTATTTCTTTAGGCGGGATTGTAACGGGAAAATCTTTGAAGATGGCCGGAGATACCATGGAGCGGGACATTATAAATTATGTCCGGTTCCGGTTTGGGTTGGCTCTTGGAGAAAAAACGGCCGAGGAAGTTAAGATGCTTTTGGGAAGCGCTTTCCCGATGCCGGTTGAAAAGCAGCTGGTTGTCCGCGGGCGCGATTTGGAGCGCGGGTTGCCTAAATCGGTTAAGCTGACTTCAGGGATACTATAGAAGATGCCCCTCCGGAATTGGCGGCCGATATCTCGGAGCGGGGTATTGTCCTTTGCGGAGGCGGCGCGCTCTTGTGGGGTTTGCCAAAGTTTATTTCCGCAGAAACAAAAATGCCGGTTGTGGTTGCCAACGAGCCGCTTTCATGCGTGGTTCTCGGATGTGCAAGGCTTTTAGGCGACAAAGTGCTTCTTGAAAAAGTAAAAATTGCAAAGAGCAGTTAACGTGAAAGGCCCAAAACTTAAACTACACGGTTTGGAACACTCGATTTCCCGGGAGCGCAAAAGGCACTGGAAATTCCGTGATCCGGAGGCGATTTTTGGTTTAAGGGGGCATGACGGCAGTATCCCGTTTTTCCGCTTTTACCCCTTTTTGGCGGCAGTATTTCTGATACTCCTAGTGTTTTTGGCGAGGCTTTTTTCTTTGACTATTGTCCATGGCGCCCAAAACCGTGACCTTTCGGACAACAACCGTATTCATCTTGTGGAGTCCGAGGCGCCAAGGGGCAAGGTATTTGACAGGAACGGCAGCCTGCTTGCCCAATCGCAATTGTCATTCATTTTGACACAAAACGGTAAAGATACCTCAATTACTGCTGACCAGGCAAATGAGCTCGAGAAGCAGGGTTTGGCCGGCGAAAATTTCAAGGGTGATTTGGGGCAAATAAAACAGGGGGTAAAGCGAATTTATACACTCGGTGAGGCGACCGCCCATGCAATAGGGTACACAAGCACGGTTTCTGAAGCTGATATCCAGGGAAACAACGGGCTTTCCAAAATTAATTCTGTCGGCAGGCTTGGGGTTGAGCAGGCATACGATAATTTCCTGCAGGGCAAACCCGGGGCAAAACTTATAGAAGTAGACGCTCTAGGCAAAAACGTTTCTATTTTGGGGGCTGAGCTTCCCTTAGCCGGCCGGGATATTCATTTGACTCTTGATTCCGGCTTGCAGAAAATTACCTACGAGGCCCTTAAAAAACAGGTAGAGAAAGTAGGAACCAAAAAAGGTGCGGTTATAATCCAAAACCCGCAAACGGGCGAGGTTTTGGCGCTTGTTTCGGCTCCGTCTTTTAACCCTCTTGATATCGGAAAAGCAGTTGGAGACGGTGACCAGCCATTTTTTAACAGGGCTATCCAAGGTGTATATCCGCCCGGGTCGGTTTTCAAGCCGGTTGTTGCAGTGGCCGGGCTTTCCAGCGGGAAGATTACTCCGGACACCGAAATCGAAGATGTGGGAAGGTTTGAAGTTTCCGGCACAACTTTTTCCAACTGGTACTTTAACCAGTACGGCAAAAAGGATGGGGTTATTAAAGTTGACCGCGCAATTGCCCGGTCCAACGACATATTTTTCTATAAGGTGGCAGAGATGGTTGGTATTTCCGATTTACATAAAACTGCCGTTAAGCTAGGATTTGGGCAGGTAACCGGAATCGACTTACCCGGTGAAGCTTTCGGCTTGGTTCCCGATGAAGTTTGGAAAAAATCGACATTAGGTGAAGATTGGTATGTTGGGGATTCAATGCATCTTGGGATTGGCCAGGGATTTTTGCTGGCAACTCCAATTCAGATAAACCAGATGACTTCTTATGTTGCCAGCGGAAAATTAACAAAACCTTATGTTGTTTTTAGAATCGACTCCGGTTTAGGCGGGGGAGAAATAAATTTTAAGGGCGACGTAAAGAGTGAAAATTTGGTTGATTCGAAGTTTCTTGATATAGTAGGCTTGGGTATGCAAGAGGCTTGCACAACCGGAGGCACAGGTGTGCCGTTTTTTAATGCTCCTTACAAAGTAGGGTGCAAAACGGGAACTGCCGAAAAAACTTTGGGTGATCCGCATGCCTGGTTTACGGCTTATGCGCCTTTTGACAAACCTGTGGTAACTGTTACTGTTGTAGTTGAAAACGGTGGTGAGGGTTCTGTTGTTGCCGGGCCAGTTGCCAGGGAGATTTTGGATTGGTGGTTTAAGAATAGGAACTAGTGCTTGATAATTTTTAGTTTTAAATTTTTAATTTTTAATCAAATAATAAATATTAAATTTTACAAATTAATGCATTTAGATTTCATTTCAAATTTTAAATTATAAATTTCAAATTGTGGATTTACCAAACGACCTTAAAATAAACCTTAAAAAACTTAAAAGTATGCGCTATGGGGAAAACCCGCACCAGAAAAGCGCATTTTACGTTGAGGACGACAAAAAATCCGGATTTAGTCAGCTTTGGGGGATAGAACTTTCCCATAACAATATCGGAGACGCTAACCACGCGTGGAAGCTCGTTTATGAGTTCAAAAAGCCGACGGTTGCCATTATCAAGCACGCAAACCCAAGCGGGATAACTTCCAGGGATAATCTGACCGAAGCATTTAATATGGCATACGCTGCGGACAGCATAAGTGCATTCGGCGGGATTGTTGCCATAAACCGCGAGCCGACTTTAGACATGATCGAGGCCATGCGCGGCAAGTTTTTCGAACTTATGGTTGCACCAAAGTATTCAGTGAAAATTTTAGAAAGGCTGAAAAAGCGAAGTGCCAAAATGCGGGTTGTCAAAGCTGATAAGCCTGCTAAACTTATGGAGTTTACGCGCGCATTCGGCGGCTATTTAGTACAGACTTCGGACGAAGTGGATGAGTCGACTTCCAAGTGGAAAGTGGTGTGCGGGGAAATAACATCTCCTAAAACCTGGCAGGATCTTGAATTTGTCTGGAAGGTTGTAAAGCACGTTAAAAGCAACGCGATTGTTATTGCAAAAGACGAAAATATGCTTGGGATGGGGACTGGTCAGCCGAACAGGGTGAATTCCACCATGCTTGCCCTAAGACAAGCGCAGGGCGGCTTGCCGGACGAACAAAAGTGGGCTGTAACAAAACACAAAAATACCGTTGGGGCGGTTATGGCTTCCGACGCGTTTTTCCCGTTTGCCGATAACGTTGAATTGGCGGCAAAAGCGGGGATTTCCGTAATTGTCCAGCCCGGAGGGTCAATTAACGATGCGGAAGTAATTGCCGCTGCCAGGAAACACGGAATAACGATGGTGTTTACGGGAATCAGGCACTTTAAGCATTAAGTTAAAAGTTAGAAGGCAAAAGTCAAAAGTTCAAGTAAAAAGTTAAAATTTAATGCTTTTGAATTGTAATTTTGATTTTTGAATTTTGCATTTTGAATTAATTTTATGGATTTAATCGAAGTAAATAACGTTTTTGTTGCAGTTTTCGAAAAGAAAATTCTCGATGGTCTTTTGGGAGTTTTGGACACACAAAGGACAAAGTTTTGGGGAACTGGCGGGACGGTGGATTATGTCAAAGCCAAAGGGTTTAATGCGCAGTCTGTTATCCGCGGGTTTGATTACGGCGGGCGGGTTAAAAGCCTGGACCGGGCTAACTTTGTGCGGATTCTGGCAGACCGCAAAAATGCCGAGCATACGGCCCATTTGAAAAGCGAAGGCTTGGAGCCAATAGACTTGGTGGTTGTCGATTTGTATGCGCCTGACCCTTCGATTTTTCCCGAATCAATGGATATCGGTGGCCAGTCCCTGATTAGGTCTGCAATTAAAAACTTCAATAGCGTTGCTTTGGCGTTTGACGAAGAAAGCATTGAAAAGCTTATCTTGGAGCTTAACAAAAATGCCCTAATGACGTCTTTGGCATTCCGCCGCCAGCAGGCAAAAGCGGCTGCCAAATTTATTGCCGGGCGCACTAAACTCGAGGCGGAAATGTTTGAAAAAGTCTCCGGTTAATATATAATCCAAAATTATGCTTGAAAGACGTGGTGAATACGAACCTAAGTTGGGGTGGAATTTTGAACTTCGTTTTAATGGGGACGGTAATGTTGTGCCTGAGTTTAAATATTTGCAGAGGGGTAAATCTTCTGATGAAGGAACCGGTGAAAGCGGAAAAGACAAGCAGCTTAGAAGCCTTGTTGCGTGTGATTTAAGCAAAGGATGTTTTGTGATAAATCCGAATCCTCCAATGTATAGTGAGCGCGCTTACACAATTGAGGAACTAGCTTACCACCTTCAATTAGTAGGATTGCCTCCTCAAAGCGAGTTGGTCCTTAGAGCGATGAGGGAGGCAAAAGCAGCTATAAAAACACTTGATGCTTATCTAACATCTTCCGCCACCGGTATTTGCCAGGCGGTTTTCGAGGAAGCGGGATTGGCGGTTCCTCACGCGTGGACTCTTGATACTCCCATTACGAAAAACGGGTTACGGGAAGGTTACAAGATTTATAGAAGAAGGTTTCCACAAGATGAAAGCTACGGTAAAAGGGTTGCACAGGCAATTGAAGATTTGTTCGCCCAATCTATAGAAAAAACAATAGAGAACGAAGGATGGCGCGACGAAGGGGGGCAGACCGAAAATTGGCTTGTGAGAGACCCTGATAGATTATTAGGTGTGGGGAATGGTTTGGATTTTAGCTCAGTTATTCTGCAAAGACATGAGCACGAAACGCCCATGGGCAGTTATATTTTTTCGACAACGGTTGCCAATCGTTATCCTGTTGCCGATATTTTTGCATCATTAAAGGGGGACGCGGATCATGTGTCAATATCCGATTACCGTTCGGGGAAATCTGTTGAAGATACAGTGTATAATTTCGAGTTGCCAATGTAGTTTAGTGCCGGAAATGTTTGAAAAAGTCTCCTGATCTGGTTATAATCACACAACTTTTATGATGGAGTCTGAACCAAGTGCTTTTCTTTCCGAAGTTGCGAAACGCTGGGAAAAACATGCCGGTGATATTGTGCCTACCACTAAACTGGCGGAAGCAGTTGTAGCAAGACAAGAATTGTTGGCTTCCCAAAATGGAGGAAAGGAAGTTTCAGAAATTACAGCGCTTGTTTCGATACTAGCCGAACGCGGCATGAACCCTGATCAGATAACACATACAATTAACGATTGTACCAGCATAATACATCCCACAAGCCTGCTTTTAGCAGATTGATTTGCTGCTAAATTTTTCATGAATTAACAGAATGGAACGAGATCCCAAACTACAACAATTCGAGGTGCGCAGAAGAGGGCTTTTGTTTAGTCTGTCGGAGCCGACACTAAAAGCCGATCAGTTGATTAGTGAGATGATCGCCAAAGCGAATGAATTGGGTTGCTTCCCGATAGAGCATTTTGTGGAGCCTAGCCAATTAGGGTTAAAAAGAGTAGAAGTAACAGCGGCGAAGGCCCTATATTTGGGGTTGGCTAACGGAAAAGGTCATGCACTTCTAATTCCATCAGAAGAAGGAGGTTTTTCGATTGTTACGACAGACAGGAAAGGAATTTATAAAGTTGAAAGGGAGCGTTTAAGGGGCGGTAATGTCCGTACTAGAAATAGGTTGGAATATTATCAATTTAGCAAACGGTTTAAACCTGTTGGAACCCACTTAGAGGGGCTCGATTTGAGGCTCAAGGCTACTAAACGCTTGGGGGAAGTTATGGAAACCGCCGTGGAATTAAAAAGCCAACGCGAAAAAGAGCAAGGCGTTTGACATCTACTTTTAAAATCTTCTGGTTTATTCGTTAATTTTGCCTGGCCCTATTTAAATTGTCTCTAAAAACAAGAGTGTCTGGCGATATTTGGACGGCTTTTTCTAAGTGTTTGATTCCTTCTTGCTTTTGCCCTAAGTAAAACAAAGCAAGACCAATGTTGTTTTCGCACCATGCATATTTTGGGTCAAGAGTTGCGCATTTTTGGGCTAGTGTTAAACCTCCCTGGAAATTGCCTGAATCCATTTCTATTGCAGAAAGCGTTACGTAGGGGGCCGCATAAGTTGAATCTAAGCGTGTTGCCTCAGTGAGATCTTGTTGGGCCTGGGTTTTATCACTGCTTGCTAACTTGTATTCGGCAAGCCCTTTCCAGTAATAAGCTATAGCCCGCTCTTTGTCTGTCGTTGACTTATTTAATGCCTTATTTGCAGATTCCAATTGTAGGGAATATTTTCCTTCTGCGAAATTTTTACTTGCTTCCCTAAAAAGATTGCTTACTTCAATAGATGATGTGTTATTTGTGATTTTTGGCAGCAGAAAAAAGTAATAAATAGCACCGACTGCTGCTGTGAGTAGTGAAAAAATGATAATAAAAATTACTACTACGGGTAGTATAGATGGGGTTTTTTGTGGTTGTACGTTCATAATCCCTGTTCAATTGTTGGATTTTTTCTCATAAGGTCTTGAAGTGTCGCCTTAAGAGTTTGGGCATCAGCAAAGTTAAGACCTGGAATCATTACAGCATTACCATTAGATATTATTGCATCTGGCGTATTTTGCCCGGCTATGGTGGCTAAACCTCCAGCTTGGGCAGCATTCTCTATTTTTAATGTTGCCAGACCGAATAGGCGATCAATAATACCTTGTTTTAGGATAATGTTTTGGATAATTCCATACGGTGTATTTCTCAGTTTTTTGTATAAAACACCGCTTTTCACCATCAGGTAGGATTGATTAAGTGTGTAATGAAAATTTGCTCTTGAGAGTATTTTATAAAAAAAGGTAATTGGTATTGCAATAATATAAACTAAAATCCAAATTAAATATCCGTAATCTGGTTTTGATTGCGGAGAAAGTGACGCTAAATATATGTTGATCATGTAGATTGCAATTAAAACGGTCAAGAAGCTTAGGCCTCCGATTGTGGATGAAAGCAGCCATCTTGGTTGTATAGGGTATTTTTTTTCGTCAACTGGTTGTTGGGGATCCATCTTGCACAGCCTCTGCTTTATTTCCGTTAGTCCTCTTTATTTTTGTTTGAACGGTTGTAAGAAGAAGGTTTTTTAGACCTTCAGCTGCAGTTTTTTCAACCCCATCGATATGTGCCTCGAAACCAGATGAAATCGTAGCGCTTGAAATATGGACGTCATACAATCCGAACATTCTGTCAAGAAGATCCTGATCCATATAAATGTCTTGGACCCGTTCATAGGGAACGCTTATTTCTTTTGGAGTAAATACTCCTTTTTTAATAACAATGAAGTGTTCCGTTAAATCGTAGAAATAAACAGTGTAGTACCATTTTTGATATACATAAGTTGGGATCAATATTAATAAAAATATAATGAGGAAGACAAAAAAGGAGATTATAATGCCGGCCATGGCAGAACCAAAAATACCAGCTGCGGTTGTTGCGACGAATATTGCCACAAAAATATATATTACAAGAAGAAGGATGAATATAATGATCAAAGAACTTAGAGTTTTTTTAATTACTTTCTTTGGGCTCAGTGGATAACTTTCTCTTGTTTTACTTATCCCTGGGGTAATAAAAGGCATGTTTATTTAAGTATAATATTCGCGAAGAGATAAAGTAAATCCATGAACAAAGAATTGGCTTATTGGGTGGCGACAAGTGCGATTCCGGGAGTTGGGAGTGCGACATTTTCTTATCTTCATAAAAAATTCAAATCCCTGAAAAAATTTTGGGAGGCTAGGGATAGTGAGATTCAAACGCTTAAGATTGATGTTAAGACTAAGGCATCGATTATAGATTTCCGAAATAAGGTTGACCCCAAAATTTATCTGGAGAAAGTTTATTCGGCAGGGATAAAAGTTGTTGCAAGGATAGACCGCGATTATCCTGCGAATTTGCGGCAATTGGAAGCCTGCCCTGCAGTTTTGTATTTCCGCGGGAACTTATTGCCGCAAGACGATTTGGCGGTTGCGGTTGTGGGATCCCGCAACGCGACGATTTACGGCAGGCAGATAACGGAAAAGCTGGTGTTTGATTTAGCAAAAAACGGATTGACGATTGTCAGCGGTTTGGCGCGGGGAATAGATTCGGTGGCGCATAGGATGGCGATTGATAGCGGCGGCCGGACAATCGCGGTTTTGGGGTCGGGCTTGGACAATATTTATCCACCGGAAAACAGAAGATTGGCCGAGGAGGTTGTAAAAAACGGAGCAATCGTTAGTGAATTTCCGCTTGGATTCCCGGCACTGCCGAACAACTTTACGGCCCGAAACAGAATAATCAGCGGTTTATCGCTAGGTGTGTTGGTCACCGAGGCTGCCGTGGATAGCGGATCTTTGATAACCGCAGGTTATGCGGCAGAGCAGGGGCGGGAAGTGTTTGCCGTTCCCGGGCCGGTGACATCTAAAACTTCGGAAGGAGCCAATAATTTAATAAAAGACGGGGTGCATGTGGCGACTTCGGCCGAGGATATTTTGGAGGTGTTGGACATAGAGCGAAAAAGGGTTCAGTTACCAGTTGCCAGAGACCAGGGGCCTAAGGATAAAAATCAGGCAGCGATTTTGGCGATTTTAGACGGGGGGACAAAGCATGTGGACGCAATTGCCAAGGAAGTTAAATTGCCGATAGAGCAAGTCTCTGCCGCTTTGTCGATGATGGAGCTTTCGGGTTTTGTTAAAAATTACGGAAGCGGGATTTGGGGAGTTTGAGTTTGTATTCTGCGAGTTTTTCCGAATAATTGTTGACCGGTTTTAGCAAGGACCTTATGGCTTAAAGACGGTAGTTCGGCCTGTTTTTTATATTTACTTAGAATTACATATACTCCTGCCCTTGTCATTGCTACTGTTTTGTCTTTCCCTAGTGTTCTTGGGAAAAGTGCACTTTCCTGTTTGAGGGTTTTGGCGTAATCCAGGATAAAAGGTGCAATACCTTCCTGTACCGGGACTTCTTTGTCTCCAATTTTAATTACGGTTTGGCCATCAGCACCTTTATAAACACTATCTTTTTTGAGTAACTCTAACTCCTCGTTTGTCGGTTGTGCAATCACAACAGTTGTAATCAGCGCCCGGTCCCGCAGGTTCCCTGAAGCAGCAGCAAAGAGACGTTGAAGTTCTGGCTCGCTTAGCGGGGTTATGGGTTCGTGTACCTGTTTTCTATGGTCTACTAATTGATTTGCAAGCCCGCCAATTTCACTGTCGACAATATCTCTTTCTATACCCCAGGTAATTGCTGCTTTTATTGCGTATAGTGTATTTACGAATACCGGTTTTGGACCTTGCTGTTTTGCATCTTGCACCGCCGCTATTGCAGTCGGCAAGTCTATATGGCCGCTATTGGGCGCGCGCCTTAAAAATCTTATCAGTTCTTGTTTGTATCGATTTTGAGTATTTGGTTTATAAGCAGCGAATCGGTCGGATCGCAGGAATGCATATGTGAGTTTGTAAAAGGTAAAGTCTGGAGCATGCCCGGACTCTTGGGGGCTTGAACCATCCTGGTGTTCAGGTATCACGAGCGAAATTATAGCTTTCTAGGGAAAATTTGCAACTTTTGAAAAATTAGCTCTTAGGTGTTTGGGGGAAATAGCCACTTGACTATAGGTTATTTATTAGGTATAATTTGAACCTAATATGCCACAAGAAAAGGAACCACAAGTTGGTTCTGCTTTTTTAGGAAAAACCGTATCCCGAAGAGCACTTTTAGGATGGGGAGCGAAATTGGGTGCTCTTGCTGCTGCAAGTTCAGCTTGTGGAGGAGTAGCGATGGGTAAAAATAAGGCAGTTCCGAGCGCGACTTTACCTTCCGAATTGCCAACGCCTGTTGATTTAACCCCGGAAAAAACCAGGGTAATTGATTTAGACGGTGCGCAGGTTTATTTGAATTCCGATAATTTGCCCGAAGCTTATGTCGGACAAGACGGTGTGCGAGTGGATTTTGACATTGAGGAGGCGAGAAAAGCGCGTGAAACAGCAAGGATTATGGGGGAAGAGGAAGTCTTTAAGATGTTTAGGGTTGAAGTCCAGCATCTAAACGCCATTGTTGTGCCTTCTGATTACATCGAGAAACACCCAGTCGAAGCTTATTTACCGAAGGATACCTTAACGGATGCAGAACTTAGAAAATGTGGAATAGAAATTATTCAGTCGGATTATACGGAGCTACACATTCGTCAAGGAGCTTTTAGGGAGGGTGAATTGTTATCCGGATATACTCCCGATGGCAAGCGCAAGCTTAAGTTTGTAATGCTTGATACGGATGTTGTTTCCAGGCATTATTTAAAAGACGCAAAATTTAATTCTGTAAGGGAATATGCTCCTGACTATGAAGATGTTGGTGTTGTGGGACTTAAGGAGAAAATGATTGACGGGTATAATTCTCAAATTGCCTCTAACCGCAGGAGCAGAAAAGAACATGGTCAGGAAGAAGGTGCTCATTCAACTTTAGAATTAAAAACCTACCTTTACCGCTTGCAACATTTGATGAGTGCCCAAGATCTCTTGGATGTTAGCATTAAATCGGCCCAGCTCAAAGGTAAAGACCATGCATTTGTAGGTGGATGGTATAAATTAGATAATAGTGGCCAGGAAAGTACGGCTGTGATTTTTGTTGCGATGGGCGAGCCGCCAAGAAGCAGGGATTACTTGAGGATTTACTTTAATGCAAAGGGAGAAACGGTTGTTGACAATTTTGTAAATTACGCAGAAGGCAACAATGTAACGCCTCCTGAATTACAAGCCTATCCGGGGCCTGGTGATTTTTCCCCACTATCTTATATTAATAAAGCCCAAGACGTTTATACTTTACGCGATCTTACGCCGGGTGAGACAACCCGGCATGAGGCCGCACACGTTTTTTTGGGTAACAATAGCGAAAATGGGGCAGATAAAGAGGTATTTGATTCTTTGAGTCGGGCTAGAGACGAGTTTGACACGACTGGTGACAACAGCGGTTATTATTTTGTTCTTCGTTCCAGAAACGGAGCAGTAATTTTGACAAAAGGAAAAACTGAAACTTCGCCAAGCCAGATAGCGGCTTAAGAATTTAGCTTTTTTACAATTCCAATTACTTCCACTAAATTATTGATTAAGAAATCCGGATGGGCGGCGCGTAAACGTATTGTTGTTGAATGGCCGTTTGTTATAGCGACGGTTTTTGAACCCATGTCGTGGCCGATTATTATTTCTTCGTCCGTATCGCCGATTACCAAAACTTCACTATGTGGTATTTTTTGATTTTTAAGGTATTCGATTAAACGTTTCTCCTTGCCTTTTATGGAATATGCATCTCTCATATGATTGTTTGCCAAGATCTTATCAAAGAAGTTGGTGATATTGAGCCTTTCAGTTTGGCGAAGCACGCCATTTATTTCATGGTTTGAAAAAATTGCCGATTTTATATTTTGGCTTTTTAGCCATTCTAAAAGTTTTCGGCTACCAGACCTTGTTCTGCATCTCAGGGCGCGTTTTTCGTATTCACGTTCGAAGATCGCTGCCGATTTTTTATAGTTTTTGTCTAGTTCCTTTTCGCCAATACCAAGGTTAATAAAAAAAATCCTGACTGGGATTACAAATTCCCGGCGATATTCCTGGAGTCCTATTTTTCTTCCGTAAAGTTCATTAAGTTCAATGCTTGTTGCATTAACTACAGTTTGAGTGTCGGCAAGGAGTGTTCCGTTCCAGTCGAAGGCGACGAGTTTGATCATTTTTTATCCAGAAAATATTTTTGTGCTCCGACTGCAATCCAGAGTGTTCCGAGAATTGCGGAAGTAAAAGTGCTTGCTACAAGGCCCAGTGAATATTGAGTTATGCCAAAAACCAAAAGGACAATGCCGGTTGGGACACTTGTTGAAACAGGTGGTTTATCTTTACCTTTTAAAGTCGGAATTAATGAGACTATAAAAATTATTTGTCCGATGGTTATAACCCAGTCTTGCCAGTGCATTTGTAAAGTTTACATCTTTTGGAGCAAAAATTTTAGAGTAGATCTCATGCAATTTTTGCCGTGCATTTTGCCTTTTTTCTTCTCGTTTACGAATTTTAATAGTTTAAAGTTGGGAAATTCGTTGAGTAAACTACTTTTTGTGTATAGGAGCGAGTTTACGTGGGTTATCGGGTCAGTGATTTTTACTACATCTTTTTTAAGCTTTGTTTTTGGTTGTAGTCCATAGAAACCATCATTGATGTCTGCAAGGTCGATTAATATCAATCCTCCGCTTTTTAATACTCTGTCAATTTCGGATTTATAGAAATTTTGCTTGGTGACTGTCGCCTGGTGTTTGAAGCAGAATATGTCAATTATTAAGTCAAGCTCGTTGGTTGGTATTGGCCATGGCTTTGTAAGATCTTGGCAGACTACATCTATTATTGGATTGTTGGCTTTTTTGATTTCTTTGATTGCTTCAGGTACGAAATCTAAAGCGTAGATTTTTGATGCGACTTTTTCTGCGAGGTAGAAAGTATTTCTTCCTTTTCCGCAGCCGAGGTCTGCAGCAACTTTACCTTTTATGTTTGAAAGATCCAGTAATTTCATTGCACCTGAAGGTTTTTGACGAAATGAAGAGGGTATACCTTTTTGTTTATATTCCTTTGACCAGTGTTTGGGGCTATTTGCCATTATCTAACTTGGGTTCCGTTGGCGACTTTTTCGTCCGGGTGAATTAGAACCGGTGCACCGTTTATATCTGCACAAAGTATCATTCCTTGCGATTCCAGGCCCATCAGCATTCTTGGTTCAAGATTAGCAATAACCGGGACTTGCTTACCTTTTAGATCGGCAGGGTCGTATTTTTCACCGATGCCGGCTAAGATTTGGCGGCGTTCATGGCCCAGATCTATTTCCAACTTCAAAAGTTTGCTGGAACTTTCTACTTTTTCGGCTTTTCGGATAGTCCCTATTTTTATAGAGAGCTTGTTAAAATCATTAATGTCTGCCATTTTAGTTCGGTAATCTAGATTACTAGACTAGGGTTTGTTTTTTATGTCCAAGCTTCTTTTTTAACAATGGTTCCGGGGCAAACGTGTCCCTGGTTGCCATTCGATGATGAAGACGGAATATTTCTTCCCAGAATTCACGGTTTGCTTCGCTTTTTGCGATTTTTGCAATTGTTAGCTTGTAGCCTATATTTGCATTTAACGTTATAGATACTTTCGAAATTGTTTCTTGTGAAACTTTGACTGTATCTTTTATTGTTTTGTAATCATATCCCTTCGTGAGAAGCACCGCAACGGCAAGGCGCTTGGCAAGCATAACTCTTTCTACAGGAGATAAAAGGTCATTTATAAAGAGCGTTATTTCTTCTTTTGATTTTAATTTGGATATCGCTTCGAGTAGGGTGCGGTTCATCCTTTCCTCGGTTTTTTTATCCAGAATTCTTTTTGAAACGAGTGGCATGATCTTAGTCTAATAATCTAGATTACTAGACTGAAAGTTTGTTTGTCAACGGGTTTCGTACTTGACATTGATGATAAAAATGTAGAGAGTAGAAAACTAGGAAAATGAAAAATTTTGTAATCGTAGAAAGTCCAACTAAGGCGAGAACGCTGACCCAATTCTTGGGAAGTGACTATGAGATCGTGGCTTCAATGGGCCATGTTCGGGATTTACCTAAAGGAGAATTTGGGGTTGACGTCGAACATAATTTTGAGCCGAAATATGTAATTCCCAAAAATAAAATGAAGATGGTTAACCAGTTGGTTAAATCAACAGAAGGCGCCAAAAATTTGTATCTGGCGACCGATCCTGATCGCGAAGGAGAAGCAATTGCTTGGAACCTGCTTCGGGTAATTGAGCAGAAGTCTAAAGCAAAACTCGGCGGGCAAAAATACCAGCGGGTCGTTTTTCATGAAATAACCAAAGACGCTGTGATGGATGCTTTTTCGCATCCTCGCGAAATTGACCGCAATTTGGTTGAGGCCCAGCAGGCAAGGCGTGTTTTGGACAGGTTAGTCGGTTACAAACTTTCTCCCTTATTGTGGAAAAAAGTCAAAAGTAAACTTTCTGCAGGAAGAGTGCAGTCAGTAGCTTTGCGCCTGGTTGTCGAAAGAGAAAGGGAAATAGAAGCGTTTAAAAGTGATGAGTACTGGGTAATTGAGGTTGAACTCTCCGAAAAATCCGACGGCCAGGTATTTATCGCAACATTGCAGAAAGTCGGCACTGCCAAAGTTGACATTAAAAATAAAGAGCAAGCGGATGTAGTTGTCGGGGATTTGGAAAGTGCAAAGTACAGTATTTCGGCGGTTGCAACAAAAGATGCCAAAAAATATCCCAACCCACCGTTTACTACTTCGACTTTGCAGCAGACTGCTGCCAACCGTTTGGGGTTTGTACCGAAACGCACAATGAGTGTGGCCCAAAGCCTTTATGAGCAGGGTTTTATCACTTATATGCGAACGGATTCGGTAAACCTTTCCGACCAGGCAGTGAAGGCAACCAGGAAATTCATTGAAGATACTTATGGCAGTAAATACCTGCCGGTTAAAGAACGCCACTATAAGGCGAGTTCTAAATTGGCCCAAGAGGCACACGAGGCAATAAGGCCGACTAATGTACAAGTTACAAGCGACAAGTTGCCGGCAGTCAGCGAGGATATGAGGAAATTATATGATTTGATTTGGAAGAGGATGGTGGTTTGCCAAATGGCGGAGGCAATTGTTGCGGAAACTACGGTTGATATAGAAGCTGCGGGTAACAAAACTTATGCTTTGCGGGCAAACGGCCAGCAGATAAAGTTTGACGGATGGTACAAGGTTTATCAAAAAGCGCCGATAACCGAGCAGATTTTGCCAGCAGTTGCTGCGGGTGATTCTCTGGACAAGCGCAAAGTCGATCCCCAGCAGAAATTTACGGAACCGCCGCCAAGGTATACGGAGGCAACACTAATTCGCGATTTGGAGAAAAACGGAATCGGCAGGCCTTCAACATATGCTCCGACAATTTCGACTTTGTATGACCGCTTGTACATTGAAAAAATGGAAGGCAAAAAGATTGCACCGACCCCAATTGGTAAAACAACTGTTGATTTTTTGATGAAATATTTTTCGGATATTTTCGATTATTCTTTTACGGCCGAAATGGAAGACGACTTGGACAGTATTGCCCAAGGGGAGCGCGAAATGCCGGCTGTGATGGAAAAGTTTTGGGGACCTTTTGAGAAGAAGGTGGAAAAGGTAACGGAGGAGGCGGACAAGATGAAAGTTGAAGTAGAAACAACAGATGAAGTTTGCGAAAAATGCGGCAAACCGATGGTCGTTCGCTACGGCCGGTTTGGTAAGTTTTTGGCATGCAGCGGGTTCCCGGATTGTAAAAACACCAAAGCTTTGAATGCGGATACGGGAATGAAGTGTCCGGATTGTAAAGACGGCGATGTTGTAACCCGCAAAACAAAACGCGGTAAGACTTTTTGGGGATGTTCAAATTGGCCAAAGTGTAAGTTTGCAAGCTGGACAAAACCACAGTTGAAAGTTGAGAAAGCGCCGAATGAAGAGAAGGCTCAAGATGCGGTCGAGGAACTCGAAGAGCCGGCTAGTGACAAATAGGTTAGTGTTTGGATATACTCATATCTGGTTAAAATCTCCTGCCCCAAAAATTGATGCCTAAAAAATCTCAAAAGTCTCCGATTGCGCAAAAACACGAAGAACGGGTAATGGTTGTTGCCCGGGGCGATATGTTTGGTGGCGGAATCTGGCACGGACTAAAAAGCGATAATCTTCAGAAATTTGTAAACACTATAAATTCCAAGCACAAGTTTTTGGCGCGTGGCGAGGTTGAAGTTGATGCCCGATGGCAGCAGGTAATTCCATATTTGATTTTCCAGCACAAGGGCAAAATATTTCTGATGCGCCGAAAAGGTGACCATACGGACAAGCGTTTGGCCAACAAGTACTCTATCGGTATTGGAGGACACATTAACAAGCGTGACATGAACGGCCAGGGGTTAATAGGTTGGGCAAGGCGGGAATTTGCCGAAGAAATTGAATATGAAGGCAACTACAAAGCCAATTTTCTGGGACTTATCAATGACGATTCAAATGATGTAGGGTTGGTTCATGTTGGTTTAGTTATCCATTTGGTTGGTGACAGCGACAAAATTAAAGTAAAGGACGAGCATAAATCCGGAGAATTAGTTTCTATTGATGAGCTTGGACGTGCTTATAAAAATATGGAAACATGGAGCCAGATCATTTATGATTACCTGGCACAAATGAAGAGTAAAAAACCCGAGAAGGAAAAAGCACCAAAATTTTCACAAGGCGGTAAAAATTTAACCGGTATATTGGCAGATTGGCAGATCGAGGAGTCTATTGAAAAGGGTTTAATTCAAATCGACCCGCTGCCTTCCGGGTGGAAACAGCAGATTGACCAGGTTTCAATGGATTTCCACCTCGGGACAAACATCAAACTTTTCCGCGCCGGGGCTTACAGGTTTATAGACACAAAACGCGGTTTGCCGGAAGACGCGATGGAGGAGATCAACCTTCAGGGCGGAGACCCTTTTATTCTGGAGCCGGGTGCGTTTGCAATCGCTTCGACTTCGGAGGTTTTAAAATTGCCCGCGGATATTTTAGGAAGGCTGGAGGGCAAAAGTTCGCTTGCCAGGCTTGGGATTTTAGTCCATTCAACTGCTGCACGTTTTGATCCGGGCTGGAACGGCGCGCCGGTTCTGGAACTTGGTAATTTAGGGCCAAAGCCTGCCATCCTTTACTGCGGCATGGCCATTTGTGCCTTTACTTTTGAAAAATTGTCGGCACCTGTGAAGATGAAATACGAAGGTTCGAGATCGGACAGATATTCGGGTTCAAGAAAAGCTGTTGCTTCCAGAATTGAACGCAATGTCAAAAAGAAACAAGGGTAAATTTATAGTTTTTGAAGGTCCGGATGGGGTAGGTAAAACAACCCAGGCGAAACTCCTTTTTCAATATCTGCAAAAAACTAAAATTCCCGCCGCGTATATTTCCTTTCCAAGATATGAGGCTTCGATGTGGGGTGAAATGGTAAGGCGATATTTAAACGGGGATTTTGGCAAATTAGACGGTTATTTAGCGTCTATGCTCTATGCAGGTGATAGGTTTTCGGCGGCCGGGCAAATCAGAAAATGGTTGAGTGAGGGGAAATTGGTTGTTGCCGACAGATATATTGCTTCCAATATTGGCCACCAGGCAGGAAAGTTCGAAAAGCTTGAGGACCAAAATAAGTTCATTAAGTGGTTAGAGAATTTGGAATACGGGGAAAATAACATCCCAAGAGAGGATTTGGTGATTTTTTTGAATTTGCCTCTTGATGTTTCCTTGAAGTTTATGAGCAAAAGAAAAAAGCTCGATATCCACGAAAGTGACAAAAAACATTTAATAAATGCCCACGCTGTTTACAATAGGATTTCAAAAAGGCCGTATTGGGTAAAAGTGGATAACGTTCAGAGTGGAAAATTGCTTCCAGTTGATGCTGTGCACAAGAAGGTTTTGGAGGCTCTAAAGAAGAAAAAGCTTATATGATATGAATAGTTTCCCGGTTGAGAAATTTTCAAAAGAAGAGGCTTGGTATATTTCCCCTTTTTTTACAAATTTAGATAAAAATGTTTTCGCGGCAAAATATCTTCCAAGTGAAGTTTTAGGAGCTTTGGCATCGCGTTATAGCCGGTCCACAAAAGGTGTGCGCCGTCTGTTTTTCGATGAGTATATAAAGCCGATTTTGGAGCCGAATCTTGAGCCCGCCTCGCATCGAGGAGCGAATGCGAGTCGAGGCGGGGGTGCTTTCAAAAGGGAATTAAAGGAGGCGGAGACAATGAAAACAGAACTTGCTGCCTTTGTTGATTTTTTACATACGCATGGTGGTTGGGAGTCGGTTGTAAACAGTAAACGGGCCCGTAACTTTTTTGCAAGATGGCTGGCAGCATACGGAGATGATTCGATTGCCCAAATGGCCGGCGCGCATTTGTTTTTGGAAGGCGTTTCGCAAATTGCAACAAAAACTTTGGAGGATTTTAGGATTGGTTTTGCGCCTCTGGAGAAATCGACCAGGTATGTTGCTTTCAATACAAAAATCGCCGGGAATTGGCAATGTTTTATTGACCCTGATTTGGCGAAATCTTCTTACGGTGCGGAATACAAAAAAATGATGAATATGCTATTTCGCAGATACTCGGATTCAATAGAACCACTCTCTAAATATTTAAGGAGAAAATTCAAGCAGGAAGAAGGCCAAACCGACCGGGCTTACCGCGAAACGATAAATGCAAAGAGCTACGATGTTTTGCGTGCATATTTGCCGGCGGGGACATTAACCAATGTCGGGTTTTTTGGTGTTGGGCAGGCGTTTGAATATGTGATTACCAAATGTCTGGCATCGCCAATTTACGAAATGCGTGAATTGGGGAAGGCAGTGCAGACGGAGCTTATGAAAGTTATACCTTCAATGGTTGAGAGGGCAAGTTCGCCGCGGGGGAAAATTTACCAGAAGTATGTGGCAAAGACGGAGAAGGCTTTGGAGCAGCTTGTATCAAAGGTATCAAACGTATCAAAGGGGGAGGATGTTGAGCTTGTGGAATGGGACGTCGATGCGGAGGACAGGATTGTTGCGAGCCTTTTGTATAAATATGCTACCGTTTCGTATCGGCAGATTAAAGAACAGGTATCTAAAATGAGTGAAAAGCAAAAGACGTCAATCATCAAAAAAGCGGTTGCCGCGCGCCAAGTGAGACAACATAGGTTAGTGCGCGCTTTTGAAAATACCTATTATAAATTTGACGTTATCGGTAACTTCGGATGTTACCGGGATTTGCACAGGCACAGGATGTTGACGCAGGAAAGGCAGAGGTTCACAACGGAATTAGGGTTTGACGTGCCGCCGGATTTAGCCGCGGCAAAACTTGAAAAACCGTATATTGATGCAGCGGGGAAAATCGACAGATTTTATAAAAAAATCAAAAAGCGCTATCCAAACCAGGCGCAATATGTGGTAATGATGGGAAACAAAATCCGTTGGTACCAATGGGAAAATTTGCGGGAACTGGCGTGGGAAGCGGAGCTTAGGACCGGGCCGCAGGGGCATCCGGATTACAGGCGGATTGAACATTTAAAGGTGGAGGCAGTTAAAAAGATTCATCCGACATTGGTTAATGTTTTAAAGTTTGTGGATTTTAATAAATATGATTTAGCAAGACGCGAGAGTGAGATGCGAATAGACCGCAAGCTTGCGGCGATAAAGTGAAGTTTTTTAGAATTTTTTGACTGGCGGGTATAAAATTATAGTTGTGAAAAAGGAGGTGAAATAATTGGTGTTTGGTATCGGTAGAAGGGGAAAAGGAAACGATAAGCATCCTGTTTTTGAACCTACTCCTAGAGAGAAGGCAATAGTGCAACGATATTTGGATGATAGGCTTATCGTTTTGATGGACGCAAAGGCTGAATTGCTTGCTGATGATAGGATTCCAGAAGAAAGAAGAGGTCCTTTGGGCGAATGGGTAAGAAACTACAGAGCTCTTAATCCTAAACCATTAGGTATTGAAGTGAGTTCGGGTTTACCCCCAGTAGAAGGTTCTTTTATTAGACCTGGGCTAGGTGAAAGACAGAAGTAATTTTTGCCTGGTTTCTTGACAGACTCTTTTGTATTTAATAAAATTACCCAAATAGTTGGTATGGATTTCCATGCCGCTTTTTTTTGGAAAAATATTTAATTCAAGATGAAAAGTTTAGTAAGAAGAAGATTTTTTAGACCTGTAGAAGGTGTAATCGGACCTCTTGGTTTAGGGTCACAAGGTGTTGAGACGCGTGCGGTTGAAGGTGCTGTCGGGAATGAAACCTCACCTTCCGGAATTGATTCATCGGCAAATGTTATTTTAGAGCAGCCGCAAGGTGGTAGTCCGGAAAGGCAATAATGAGAAACGAAGCAAGGGAATTTGGGCTTTGCGACCCTGTTGCACACGAGGTAATAGAAAGACAATTGGTAAAAGCTTTTGACGCTCATCAAATGCGCCGATATTATGGTGAACCGGCCAAGGAGCAGTCGAAGAAAGATTCTGATGCCCCAAAAGGTGTTTGGATAGATTTAGGAAAAGCCCGTTTGGGAAGAGAAGGTATTTATCCAAGATCTCACTCAATAGTTCGAGCCATGCCAAGAGTAGCTAAGCCCGGTCACCACTAATTGATTCTTTGCATTTCTTGTGCTATATTTCCCTTTAATACACACGCAGGGTTTAAGTCTCCTTGACCACATATGCCCTGCGGAGGCAAAAAGGGGACGAGTATATGTCAAAGGTCTGTTGACTAAATGACTATAGTTTCGTTTCCAAAAACAAGTAAAAATTAAGCATGTCTAACATACCGTCAATGCAGGATCTACTCGAGGCCGGTGTCCACTTTGGGCATCAGGTTAGAAGGTGGAATCCAAAAATGAAGCAATTCATTTTTACTGCACGTGATGGGGTACACGTTATAGACCTTGGAAAAACAGTACCGAAGCTAGAGGAAGCAATAGATTTCGTTGAAAAAGTCGGCGAAGCCGGTGGAATCATCATTTTTCTAGGTTCCAAAAAACAAGCAAGAGGAATAGTTTTGGAAGAAGCCCAAAAAGCCGGCGCGATGCATATTACCGAGCGTTGGGTTGGAGGACTTCTTACAAACTTTGAGCAAACCAGTAAAAGCCTTAAAAAACTTAAGGATTTAAAAGAAAAAAGGGAAGCAGGGGAATTTAAGGACAGGACTAAAAAAGAACAGCTTATGATAGACCGCGAAATCGACAAGCTCACCCGATTTTACGGTGGTGTAGAAGAGCTTAAAAAACTTCCGGATGCGCTTTTTGTAATCGATGTTAACCGAGAAGAAAATGCCTGCCGTGAGGCGAAGAAAAAGGGCGTGCCGATTGTGGCGATTGCAGATACAAATGCGGACCTGTTTTTGGTTGATTACCCAATTCCCGGCAATGACGATGCTATAAAGGCAATTCAGATTATTACTGCGGCAATTGCGGATGCTTACCGCGAAGGACGCGAAAAATTTGAGAAAAAGAATGTAAAAGAAAAGATTGCGCTCGCAGGGGAAAAAGCGAAGGAGATAGCCAGAGAAGAAGTATCAAAAGTCTCAAAGGTAGAAAACGTTTCGACAGGTCGAAATACATAAGTATCAAAGGGGATTATGAATATCAAAATTGAAGATATTAAAAAATTAAGGGAAAAGACCGGAGCTGGTGTTGCCGACAGCCGAAAAGCACTTGAGGAAGCCAATGGCGATTTTAAAAAGGCAGAAGAGTTGGTTAAAAGCTGGGGAATTGAGAAAGCCGCAAGTAAATCCGACAGGGTTGCGGGCTCAGGTTTGGTTGAAACGTATATCCACGGCAGTGGGAAAGTCGGGGCGATGGTGGAAGTTAATTGTGAGACGGATTTTGTGGCCAGAACAGACGAGTTTAAAAACCTTGCCCACGAGCTGGCAATGCAAATTGCGGCGATGGACCCAAAGGACGTCCGTGAATTCGAAGCACAAGACTATATACGCGACTCTTCCAAAAAAGTCTCCGATTTGGTAAAAGAAACTATAGCAAAAGTCGGAGAAAATATAGTTGTAAAGAGATTCATCCGATTTGAACTAGGAAATTAATGGATTTAAATAGTGCCCAATTAAAAATGCAAGATGTGGTAGCACATCTTAAGACGGAACTTGCCCAGATTCGGACGGGCAGGGCAAATTCGGCTTTGGTTTCGGACATTGTCTGCGATGCCTACGACAGTAAGTTGATGGTCAAGGAGCTTGCTAACATTTCTACCCCCGAGGCTGCCGTAATTCTAATTTCCCCTTGGGACAAATCCATAATTACAAATATAGTCGGTGGGATAGCTAAATCTAACGTGGGTTTAAACCCGGTTGTCGATGGAGACTTAATTAGGATTGTGATTCCTCCACTAACCGCCGAAAGGCGTGAGGAGTTTATCAAACAAATGCACACAATGCTTGAAAAATACAGGGTCCAGGTTAGGCAAGTCAGGCACGAGGCGAGGGAATCCTTAAAGGACCAAAAGGATGCTGGTAGTATTTCGGAAGACGAAGAAAAAAGGTTGGAAGGGGAACTCCAAAAACTTCATGATGAGTATATTGAGGCGATAGAAGTTGTCGGGAAAACCAAGGAAGAGCAGCTGAGGGAAATATAGACGAAATTGCTAACTTGTTGAGTGTCTCCTTTTCAATTTAACAATCTAGCAATTCAACAATAAAACAATGTTATCAGTCATAATCTTTATTCTTATCCTTTCATTTTTAGTAATGATCCATGAACTTGGGCATTTTATTGCCGCGAAGCGATCCGGAATTGGTGTTGAGGAGTTTGGATTCGGTTTACCTCCAAGGGCATGGGGTAAAAAAATCGGCGGCACAATTTATTCTGTGAATTGGCTTCCTTTTGGTGGTTTTGTGAGGCTTGTTGGAGAAGACGTAACCGACAAGCGAAAAGATGCCAAAAACAGTTTTTACACGAAAAGCATTGGGCAGAGAATGAGGGTTGTTGTAGCCGGCGTGTTTATGAATTTTGTGGTTGCTATTTTGGTTTTTTATATAGTAGTTTTTGCGCTAGGATTTAAAGTTAATTTGCCGCTTATTGTTGATCATAAATTTGCTTTTGTTAACCAGTCTACCGAGGTATTGGTTGCCGATGTTGGAGCTGATTCGCCGGCAAAAAAGGCGGGAATTGAGCCGGGTAGTGCCATAGTTGTTGCCGGAGGTCAGGAAATCTCCTCTATCTCGCAGCTTCAAGGCATTATCAGAGCACAGGACAACAAGCCGATCGATTTGGTATTGGAAAACCCGGTAAACAACAGCCGAAGGTCTGTTACCGCAACGCCTGTTTATAATAACGACGTTAAGGCGCCCGCTTTGGGAGTTGAGCTTGGGGAAATTGTGGCATTAAAGTACGATACTTTCGGGCAAAAGCTCTTTTCGGGTTTTATTCATAGCTACAACACGTTTGATTATTCGGTCGCGGTTTTTGGCAAACTAATTGCGTATTCTTTTAAGGAGCGTGATTTTGCCCCTGTTTCGGAGAATGTTTCGGGGCCGGTGGGAATCGTGCAGATTACTTCACAAGCAGTTTCGCTTGGGCCGGTTTCCGTTTTGCAGCTTGTGGGGCTTCTATCTTTGAACTTGGCAGTTTTAAATATATTGCCGATTCCGGCTTTAGACGGCGGCAGGTTTGCATTTATTGTCTTTGAACTGGTAACCAGGAAAAGAGCTAATGCGACTTTTGAAAAGTGGGTGCATACGGTCGGGTTTGCGTTTTTGATAGGGCTGATTGTGCTTATCACGTACAATGATGTTTTAAAGTTGTTTCAGCACTAGCTATTGGCTATACTTTCTCTGTGAGACTTTCTACTTTATTTCCTAAAACTAAAAAGAGTGCACCAGCCGGTGCAGAGTCAGTTAACCACAAGCTTTTGGTTCGAGCTGGATATGTAGACCAATTGATGGCTGGCTCCTGGACATTATTACCACTAGGTTTTCGAGTACTTTTGAGAATTAACGACATTATTCGTGAGGAGCTTAATAAAATTGGGGCCCAAGAACTTTTAATGCCCCTATTGCATCCTAAGGAAATATGGGATCAAACCGGAAGGTGGTCCAATAAGGATGTCAAAGAGATTATGTATCAATTTAAAGATATCCATGACCGTGAATTTGGACTCTCTTTTACACACGAGGAAATTGCTCTTGATCTACTTAAAAAACATGTCTCAAGTTACAAAGATTTACCGGTTAAAATCTATCATTTCTCTACCAAATTTCGAAATGAATTGAGAGCAAAATCTGGGGTTCTTAGAGGGCGCGAGTTTTTGATGAAAGACATGTATAGCATGCATGCAACAAAGAAAGAGCTGGACGATTTTTACTTTAAAGTGGCAGACACGTATAAGACAATTTTTAAGCGGATGGGACTTAGTGTCATTCAAACTGAAGCGGGTGGAGGGGTTTTTACAGATGAACACACACACGAGTTTCAGTTAATTTGTGAAACAGGAGAGGATGAGATTATTTACTGTCCCGGCGGTGATTTTGCCCAAAATACGGAAATTGCAACGGTCCGCGAAGGAAAACAATGCGATTTAGGGCATGGTCCTTTGAAAAAAGTTCGCTCCATTGAGGTCGGGAATATTTTTCGGTTTGGAACGACGTACAGTGAGAAGATGAATGTAGCGTATACCGATGAAGATGGAAAGAAAAAATTTGTTTATCTTGGGAGCTACGGAATCGGTACTACTCGTTTAATTGGTGTAATTGTTGAAGCTTTTCATGATGATCGGGGAATAATTTGGCCCCGAGCTGTTAGTCCCTTTGATGCGCACTTAGTCCATATTGAGGATGCTGGAACCGAATCTTGGGCAAGGGAAACTTATGAAAAGCTAAAAGAAGCGGGAATTGATGTTTTGTGGGATGACAGGGAAAATGTTTCTGCTGGCGAAAAATTTGCTGATTGCGATTTAATCGGAATTCCGGTTCGCTTGGTTGTTTCCAAAAAAGTTGGAGAGGGTAAAGTTGAATTAAAAGAAAGAGACAAAGAAGCATCGAGGGTGATTACGCTGGAGGAAGCTGTAAAATCACTCAAATAAAAACTGGAGACATCGCCTCTTCTTTGTTATAATCACAAGCTAATATGCAATATACGGTCACACGTGGAGATAAAGGGAAAGTTGATGTTAAGGTCGATGTACCTAAATTGGCTTTTTCAGAGGCATACGACAAGGCTGTTGAAACTTTATCAAAAGATGTTAAAGTTTCGGGTTTCAGGCCGGGGCATGTGCCGCGCGATGTTGTAGAAGGACAAATTGGCACCGGGCGGATTCTAAATGAAGCCGCAAATTCCCTCGTTTCCAAACACCTTGGCGAAATATTTGAAAAAGAAAATATTGTGCCTATAACCAGTCCTAAGATTGCAGTTGAAACATTGTCTTTGGACTCCCCATTTTCTTTTACTGCAACATTAGTCCAAAGGCCAAAAGTTAAGTTGGGGGACTGGAAAAAAATTAGCATTAAAAAAGTTGCTGTTAAGCCTGTAGGCGATGCGGATGTTGAGCAATCCATTAAGAATATTTATGAGGCTTGGCAAAAATCCTCCTCCGCCAAGGCTACGGAAGGACAAGGCAAAAAAGAAGAGGATGATCAGGCATCAAGTGGAAAGTTTATTTATGATGCGCATGGGAACAAGATACCTATAAAACAGGATAAGAAGAATGAGGATGAAAGTGATGAGTCAAAAATAGACGACGAGTTTGCTAAAGCAGTTGGGGCAAACGACCTTGCGCATTTAAAAGACCTGGTCAGGCGGGATCTGGAGAATTTGGTTATCGACCAGGCCGAAAATAAATTAGAGGAAGAGCTTTTTGACAAGATGCTTGAAATGGGGGAAATAGATGTGCCGGATATTTTAGTTGATGATGAACTGAATAGGATTATGATGCGTCTGAACCAAGAACTGGAGCGACAGGGGAAAAAGACAGAGGATTTTTTGCGTGAAGAAAATACAACCATGGATGCACTTCGGGCCAAATGGAGGCCGCAGGCCGAGAAAAACGTTAAGACTACTCTTATAATGGATGAGATTGGTAAGCAGGAAAAGGTTCAGATTTCAAAAGAAGAACTGGAAAATGCATTTAAGGGTGTAGACGAGTCGAAGCTTTCCGAGCAGCAAAAGGTGGATCTTCAGCAATATATCGCTGTCTCGCTTTTCCAGGCCAAGACTTTGGCTTTGGTTAAAAAGACAGTGGCGGCAGCGTAACTGCTTAATTATTACCCCATAGTTGTTGATTTTTTGTTGCTTGTTTGTTATTATTGCCGCCATGGTAATGGAAAGGTTGGATGCAGCTGGCAAGCATCCCGACAATCAAGAGCCTATACAACAGTTTGCGATAAAGGAGGCAAAAAGGCTTCTTAGGTCTGCTGGCGTAGTTGATCCCGGCCCGAAAGACACAAAACCTCCTGCTGGTAAGGTACTTCCTGGAGTTGATTCGTTTATCCCTCAGCATGGTGAGGTTTTAAACCCTGAATTTGCTGAAAGTGTAAGAGGTGTACTTTTACGGCTGCCTCTTGATTTACCGTTTGGTGCCTTGAGGTATTGGAATAAGGCCAAAAGAAGAGAAGAAATAAACAGGGGGTATCCTGAACGGTTTGTTGAGGTTTTAAAAGAGTTGTCTGATGCGCCTGATGAATGGGTAACTTTTATGGAAAGTCTGGCCTCAGCTAAAAGGCAACAAGTCGCAGTAGCATTTTCGCATGTGTTGCGACACTCGCAATATGAAATAAGAAGATCTGTTGAACCTGTTAATTTAGGCACTCCGGTTGCTGATGTTGCGGAAAAATTAAGTTTGAGTGAGCGTAAGTCGGAATGGGGTAAATCCGAATATTTCGTTGTTGCTGCTTTCAGGGATCTCGCATCGGGTTAAAGCGATTTTTTCTTGCCAAAAGTCCCATAAAAAGTTAAAATGTAAGGTCAGCTTCATATAGAAAGGAAGTGTTTTTAGGTATTAAGAATAAAGATATAAATGCCGAATATTAATGTCGCAAAAGATAATAGTTACTCATGTTTCTCCGGATTTTGACGGTATCCCCGCCATTTGGCTTTTGAGAAAATTTCATCCCGACTATAAAAATGCCCGCGTGGAACTTGTTCCTGCCGGTGATAATACATACAACAGGGAGCCTGTCGATTCGAACCCTAACGTTTTGCATGTCGACGTTGGCGGCGGACGCTTTGACCATCACAAAACAAATGAATTTACCTGTGGAACAAAGCTCGTTTATGAATGGTTAGTCGACGAAGGGCATGTTAAAAAAGACGATGAAGCTTTAAGGCGGATTGTCGAGGTTGTAACGGAAATTGACCACGGTTGGGATTCATACAAATGGCCTGAACCGGATTCCGACAGGTGGGAGTTTTCGCTCCATAATGTTCTTTCTGGCCTAAAGGGAGTTTATCCGGGGGATAACGAGAAGCACATTCAATTTACTGTTGATAGTATGGAAGCGGTTTATAAGCTTCTCCAATCTAAAGTCAATGCCGAAAAAGAAATAGAGCGCGACGGATTAAAATTTGATACCCGATGGGGCAAAGGGGTTGCCGTTCTTACAAAAAATGACGGCATAATGGAGGTTGCAATAAAAAAAGGTTATTCGGTGGTTGTCCGAAAAGACCCCCAAGGCGGGTATGTCCGGGTTACAGGTTCCAACAGCCACAATGTCGACCTAACGCGAGCGTATGATGTAATAAAAGAGAAAGATAAGGTTGGAACATGGTTTTTGCATGCTTCCAAAGTGCTTCTTCGAAACGGCTCTACGCGGAATCCGACCATGAAAGCAACCGGTATGACACTTGAGGAAGTTGTGGAGATTCTAAAAAGTTCATAGCTTGTGGTTAATGGTTCATAGAGATGATTAAAAAAGCAAAATTTTTGGCAAAGGAAGCTAAATTAAGAATTAAATATATGACAAACACCGACTGCTTATTTTGTAAAATAATTCAAGGGGAAATTAAGTCCGATTTCGTTAAAGAGACGGATAAGGTTGTGGTGTTTGCGGATATAAACCCGATAAACGAAGTACACCTTTTGATTGTTCCCAAGCGCCATATTGATTCAGTGCTTACGATTTCCGGGAACGATTCAGGAGACCTTATCGCGATGTATAATGTAGCAAGAGAGTTAATTTTGGAGAGAAAACTAGACGCTTTCCGCTTGGGTTTTAATGGTGGGAAGCTTCAGCATGTGCCTCATTTGCACATGCATCTTTTAGCAGGCAAAAAATTAATTTAAATTTTGAATGGAGGTGTTTTATTTTATATGTCAACAAAAGTTATTGCGCAACCCGGTGAATCGGCAGATGCATTAATCCGTAAGTTCAACAAAAAAGTCCAGGCTGAGGGAATTTTGACGGAAATCAAAAAGCGTGAACATTATCTAAAGCCTTCTTTGAGAAAGCAGCAAAAAATACAGATGGCCAGGAAGAAATATATAAGGAGTAAGTTTTAGTGTCCGTAATTTCGCAGATTAACGTAGATTTGGTTGAGGCCCAAAAGAAGCGGGATGAAGTTGTGGTTTCGGCCTTAAGGATGCTTTTGGCAGCTGTTAAGAATGCAGAGATTGCCAAAGGCAGTGAGCTCACCGACGATGAAGTTTTGGAGCAGATTGCAAAGAGCGCCAAACAGCACAGGGAATCTATTGATGCCTATGAAAAAGGCGGCAGAGGCGATTTAGTTGAAAAGGAAAAAGCGGAACTTGGTGTCATCTCGAAATTTTTACCGGAGCAAATGAATGAGGAGGAAATTGCCAGGATTGTGGATGAGGTAATCAGTGCAACCGGTGCCAAAGGTGCCGGTGACTTGGGTCGTGTAATGGGGCAGGTAATGGCGAAAGTTAAAGGAAAGGCTGATGGTAATGTAGTGTCCGGTGTAGTAAGATCGAAGCTCGGTTAATTTTCTTCATGGTTAAGACTCTTATTTTTTCCGATACACGCTATCCTGTTAACAGAAAAATTGTACGTAAGGCGGTTGCCGACACTTTTTTGAAATATAAAATTGAAGCCACCATAGCCGAGGTGTCAGTCGCGGTTGTCGGAAGCAGGAAAATGAAAGATTTAACGGATAAATTCATGAAGGACGGGAAGGAGCATGAAGTGCTTTCTTTCCCGCTTGAAGAACTGACAGCCGGATTTGCATCGGGATTTGCGGGGTCACCTGATGACGTCTTGAGGCTTGGCGATGTTGTCTTGTGTTGGCCTCAGGTACTTGAAGCAGCCAGCCGAGATGATATCATGGTTGATGAGGAGGTTTACAAATTAACCTGTCATGGGATTGAACATTTATTGGGCCAGCATCACGAATGAGTAGTGTTTGGTTTTAATTTTTTCTGCCCTTACTTTTTTGCCTGCAACACATAGTGTTATGACAAGTACAGTTTTTTACCGTAAATATAGACCACAGAAATTCTCCGATTTAATGGGCCAGCAAACAATTGTCCAAACCCTTTTGGGGCAGCTTCAAACCGGTAAAATCGGGCACGGATATTTATTTTATGGTCCCAGAGGCACAGGAAAAACCTCGACAGCCCGAATTTTTGCAAAATCCGTAAATTGTCAAAAATCCGACGGAAAAAAATTCACAGAACCCTGCAATAAGTGTGTTTCCTGCTTGGCGATTGCCGAAGGTTCGAGCCTGGATTTAATAGAAATAGATGCGGCTTCCAACCGGGGAATAGATGAGATTCGTGATTTAAGGGAGAAAGTGAAACTTTCACCTGCCTTCTCGCGCTTTAAGGTTTACATAATAGACGAAGCCCACATGTTAACGACAGAGGCTTTTAATGCACTGTTAAAGACACTGGAGGAGCCACCGAAACATGCAATTTTTATTTTGTGTACAACCGAACTTGGAAAACTTCCTTCAACAATTGTCTCAAGGCTTCAGAGGTTTAATTTTTTAAGGGCAGGAAGCGAGCAGATATCAAAGATGCTTCTTTCGATTGCCAAAATCGAAGGAATTAAGATTGAGCCGGAATCGACTTTGTCTATAGCCGAAGCTGCCGACGGTTCGTTTAGAGACGCAGTTTCAATTTTGGATCAGCTGGGTGCATCGGGTAAGAAGATTAGCGTGGGGGATGTTGCCAAAGTTGCCAAGGTAAGCGGTTGGAACCAACTTTTTGAATTTGCCTCTTTTTTGGCAGACAAGGATATTAAAAAATCCATAATTACTATAGAGGAAATTGCCGATTCGGGCGGGGATGTGCCTTTTTTTGCAAGACAGCTGGTTTTGTTTTTGGAAAAATTGCTTTTTATCAAAATCGGGCTTTCAGGCGACATTTTCAGTGATTATGACCAAACCCAAATCAAAAAAATGACTGAACTTTCCGAAAAGTTTGAAACAGGAAGGCTGCAAGAGTTGATGAGGGCACTTTTGGTTTCCGAAAATGAGATGAAGTTATACCCTTTGGCGCAGATTCCAATGGTACTTGGTATTTGCAAATATTTTGGGGACGATGTAGGTATCGGGGACCCCGGGCAGCAGGAGAAAGTATCCGACCCGGATCTGGATCCGGTGCCCGAACCCGAGGTTTCGGATGATCTTGACAAAAATACTGAACCGTTTGGGGACGTGAAGCCCGAGAAGGTTACCGATATTATAAGGCCAAAAGTTAAGGGGAAGGGATCAATTGCGGATGTTGAGAAAAACTGGTCAGAGTTTTTAAATAGAGTAAAGGGGATAAATGCCCATGTTGTTGCCCTTTTGAGGTCGACTAAGCCGGCGGAATTTGATGGCAGGCTGCTGACCCTTGAAGTGTTTTATAGGTTCCACAAGGAAAAGCTTGAGGAACCCAAGATACTGGCAATCTTGGACAAGAACATGGAAGAAGTTGTTGGTAGGCCTGTGAGTTTTAAGTTTGTTTTGGCAAAAAGGGAATCAAAGCCAACGGTGGCGGTTGTAGCAAGCAATGTTATGGATATTCGTGAGAATGAACTTGAAAAGATAGCACAGGAAATATTTTCAAAATGAAAACCAGACTGCTCGTGGTTTTTATATTTGCTATTACACTTTCGGGCTGTATGCCGACTATAGGTAATTCTTCCTCGGGTACGTCAAAGGACGAATTCAAAAAAGGTGCATACACTGCCGGTTTCCCGGCGGTACCCCTTTATAAAAATTCAAAAGTGCTGGAATCTTATGGGTATAAAGGGAAATACGGGGCCGCTTCTGTCACGAGTGACGATATTTCCAAAGTTGTCCAATTTTATACCGACTCATTGAAACTTTTGGGTTGGGATCATACCGTAAAGCAAAATTCGGCAACGAGTTACGAATTTCAAATAAGCAATTCCGGCCAGCAAGGGTCTATTATTGTAAATACAACCGTTGACGGTAAAAAGACAGGTATAACCGTTTCTATTGCCCCAAGGTGATGACGATACTTGGTAAGGATTGACGGGGAATGTGTTTTGCTGATAATATGAAAATTGTCTTTATGAAAAGATCTGCCCTGCCAATACTCCTCGGTCTTTTTTTATTTGCACTTTCAATTTCACCGGTTTTTGCACAAAATGCTGTTCCCGGAGCAGGTGTAGTAAGTTCACAACTTGAGCAGCTTAGGGAGAAAAGGCATGAGTTTCGTGAATTTAAAAAGGATGTCAGGGAGAGGGTAGGCATTGGTAAGGTTGCAAGCGGTGCTGCCGGGTTAAGGCAAAAAGCCGTGGGGACGATAAAGACTGCTTTTGGGAATATCTTGTCCAGGTTTGACGCAGCCCTTTTAAGGCTTGATAAGATTGCCAACAGGATTGCGGCAAGAATAGACAAGTTGAATTCCAAAGGGGTAGATACTTCTGCGGCGAAAGCGGCGCTTTTGAATGCAGAGAAGTCCGGTGCAGCTGCCAAGCAGGCTATAGATAAAGCAAAATCGGATGTTTCGGCAATAGACACAACGTCCACGGTTAAAGATGCAGTGCACTCGGCGCTTGCTTCTGTAAAAGCTGCCAAAGATTCACTTATGAGTTACCAAAAAGCTTTAGTTTTGGCTGTTAGAAACTTAAAAGCCGCAAGCGGTTTGAGGGAGGGGAGTGAAAGTGGCAAGTAAAGATCCTAAAGGTGGTTTAAAAACGCTGCTACTGCTTCTGGCGGCATCTGTTGCAGTTTTAATTTTGGTGTTTTTTGTATACGATGAGGGCATAAGGGTGACAATTACAAAAGGCAAGCCGGTTATTAGTAAAGATTCACAGGTCCAAAAGTTGGAGACGCAAAGCCAAAGCGATGATGTAGGTTCGATTGAAAAAGACTTAAACAGCACGAACCTTAACAATATAGACGACGGAACGAGTCAGATTAACCAAGGGTTAACTAACCTCTCCAATTAAACTACCCACATTTTGCCAACTTGACATGAGGTATGGAAAAGTCGTATTTTCATGGCGGGAAGACGAAGCCTCTCGGATTTGCCCCAAAATTTTTAAACATAATATGAAAAAGAAAACGTATAGGAGAACTTATGTAAGCTGGCGTATTGCTTGGTATTCGGTTGTTATCTGGCTTTTAGTTTTTATGGTTGGCGGATTTGTAATTTTGCCATGGTTTTACCTCACTTTGCCAATTGTTATTTTATGGGTGACCATGTTCTATTTTCGAAGAGCTGAAATAATAAGGCTTTTGCCTCCAAAGAAGGTCCGGGGTGGCGGGGATAAAGTTTTTGCACTTGGTTTGGGGGTATCCGTTGTTTGGTTTTTAGCAGTAATTGTTTTGAGCACACTTGAGATTGCCGGTTTTTATTACTTTAATTTTGGGTTGTATTTTTCCGATCCGAGGAACTGGCTCGCCTTTCCCTTAATACTTTTGATGCCTGTTGTGTATGGCATAATTCTTGAAAACAGGCGTTTTAAGCATATTCGACGAAAGACAAAGGCTGGAACTCATGTCCATTTTTTCCCGTTAAGACACGTCCGTATATAAATAATTAGTACAAATCCCAGCTAAAATATGTTAAGCTTAAATTTAATTTAGTGAGAGATTTAGCCCAGCAAAACACATTTGTCAGGTCGAAGAGGTCGCTTCCGGTGCCGGTTATTAAGGCTGCTTTTTTAGTAGTTGCGGTTGTTGCAGTACTTTTTTTGGTGAAACAGAAAATAAGCTCAGGAAGCTTTATTGGAGGAGGGTCTAGCGAGTTAGTGGATGCCCAGCACGGGTTGACACCGGTTTCGGTGGGTGCAAGCGGTATTACAAATGGTGGGGTTAACCTATCCAGCGGCTCTGCAACATTCAAAGACGTTAAGTATGGAGGGCAGGCAACGGCTACGGCGACCAGGACATTTGGTGCAGGTTCATATAGCTTATCCGTTAACGCGACCTTACCAAACCCCAGCGGTGACAGGTATCAGGTATGGCTTGTGAACGGCGGTGAGATTAAGGATGCCGGTTTTATGTCAGGATCGGGAAAATCTTGGAGTTTGGTTTTTAATGACAGTAGCAAATATTCTTCTTACAACACAATTTGGATAACCCGCGAAATCACGACCGAAGGCGGAAAGCCCGAACAGCACGTTCTTGAAGGAAGCTTCTAGTTTGACAATTTACCATTAACAATTGACAATTGACGTACGTGAAGACAGTAATGGTTTTTGGGGCGTTTGACGGCTTACACCCCGGACATCTTGATTATTTTAAGCAGGCAAGGGTATTTGGAGACCTTTTGGTTGCTTCCGTTGGTACGGATAAGAATGTTGAGAGGATAAAGGGCAAAAAACCTTTGTTTAACCAGGACGAACGTCTGGAGTTGGTTAGTGAATGCAAGCTTGTGGACAAGGCGGTAATGGGTTCGGAAACGGATTTTTATCAGCACATTAAATCTGTGGAGCCGGATGTTATCTGTTTAGGTTATGACCAATGGGCAAAAGAGGGTGATTTGAGGGGTGACCTTAAAAAGGTTGGACTTTCCCACATAGAAATTTACAGGCTTAAGCCGTACGAAAAGTACCGGGCAAAATCAACAATTACAAAGAATAAATCGGTAGACTATTAAAGTGTTCTTAATTCCTTTTTGGTTTTTACGCCTTCTTGGTGTTTTCTGGTGAGCCTTTTTTCTTTGTGCTTGGTTAGGGTCCTTTTCATCCTTTCCACGGCTTTGTCGATTGCTTTTTCAAAATTGCGTTCAATATCCCTGACTTCTAAAGTATGACGGGGAGTTGCTATAGTAATCTCGCAGTAAAAGTCATTTTCCTGGCCCCTATGGGATTTTTCGGAAATTAAGCGAATATGGATTTTTTCGATTGCAGGGTGGAATTTTAGCAGTTTGTCGGCCCTTTTTAAGGCATACTCTTTGGTTTTTGGCGATTTTTTTAGATGGAGGCCTGATACTTTTACAATCACTTCGGCCTTATTATATTCAGGGCAGGGGCCAAGTTGCAACAAATTGACATTCGAGGCACAAGAAGCTAACATTTATTTTAAGATGTTTGATAAATTGCAGCAGCTTAAAGAACTTAAGAAGATGCGCGATGAGGCGATGGCTATCCAGAAGTCGTTGGACGCCGAGGTTGTGGAAGTAGAAAAAAAGGGTGTTAGGGTAAAAGTGACGCTGGCCCAGCGCTTTGTTTCGATTGAAACAAATGGTAAGAGCGATGATGACATTGCCGAAGCCGTAAATGAAGCCGTCAAAGAAAGCCAGAAGGAAGCTGCCAAGAAAATGCAGCAAATGGGCGGATTCGAAGGCCTTAAGGGAATGCTCGGCGGAAACTAAACTTCTTTTTTATCCCCAGCGCAATTATAATGTCCTCATATGAAAGCTACCTTCGGCAGTGATCCGATAGACCAATACTCTATTCCTGTTTCCAAAAGAAAGACTAAGCTTGCCACAATTTATAAACTAAATCCCAGAGACCGGAAGGATAAGCCGGGGAGGCTTCTTGAGGTGCTTTGGGATGAGCGAAAACCCTATGTTGACGGTTTTGACAACCGTTATTCATATACAGTTATTTTTAAAAAGTCCAAAGCGTTTGCCGGTAATCATTACCATAAGGTTAAACAAGAGTTATTCACGCCCCTTGCGGGTAAATTCACCATTTTTCTGGAGAACATAAGAACGAAGGAAAAGGAAACTGTTTTGATGGATGCCAAAGATCACGAAATGATATACATCCATGTTGGCATTGCTCATAAGGTTCAAGCAGAGGAAGCTGGTGCAGTCCTTTTCGTAGCGGCAACATCATCTGGGGTTGTGGGGGACGAAATACCGTATAAGTTGATTTAGTATGAAAATTCCAAAGGCTGTTGCTAATTTAATTGACGCGTTTGAGGCGTTGCCCGGAATTGGGCCTAAGACTGCGGCAAGGCTAACTTATTATCTTTTACATGCGCCGGATGCACTTTCCGCGAACCTTTCTGAATCCGTGAAGGAGCTTAAGGGCAGAACAAAAATCTGCTCCATTTGCCAGAATATTACGGAATCTGACCCGTGTGACATTTGTGCTGACTCTGACCGGGACGCTTCTATTATTTGTGTTGTAGAGGACCCTTTGGATGTTTGGGCGATTGAAAAAAGCGGCAGCTTTTCAGGCCTTTATCACGTCCTGCACGGGGTTATTGCACCTTTGGAGAATATCGGGCCTGAGGAGCTTCGTATCCGCCATCTTTTGCCAAGGCTTAAAGACGGCAAAGTTAAAGAAGTAATTCTGGCTACAAACCCTTCAATGGAAGGGGAGGCAACGGCTATGTATATCCAGCGTTTAATTGGCCCTTTGAAAATTAAGACTACACGTATTGCCCGTGGAATTCCGATTGGGGCGGAGCTTGAATATGCCGACGAGGTGACTGTCAGACGGGCTTTTGAGGGCAGAAAAGACTTCTAGATAAAAAGTTACAAAGGTTTTTGTCCTTTTGTACTGTGTACTTTGTACCTTTGTACCTTTCATACTACAATTAAATTATGGACTCTTCTGGAAAAGGCCCCTCCAGTGATTTAAACAAGCTTGATCTTGAGACGGTCAGCAAAATGCCGACCAGTTCCAATAACCCTATTGGAAATGAGTTTATAAAAATGGGAAGGGCTGCCTTAACTCAGATTTTAGGCAGGTCCTCGCAGGGTACTCCTCCCGCTTCGGGTGACGATATCCAGAAGATGAAGCAGGACGATGACGATTTTAGTGAAAGAGAGTATTTGGAACTGAGGCAAAAAATCCAGGCTATTTACGACGAATACAGGATGCAAAAGAAAAAAGAAGAAGAAGATAAGAAAAGGGAAGAAGAACAAAAAAAGGCAAACCAGCTTGCCAGGCTATACGAAATGCGCCAAGGCTCTGCAGGGGCGGCTGTCAGGACTGCAGTTAGTAAAGGGAGTGCCGAGACAGGTAGAAACTGGGGCGCGGAATGACTTAATTTGCCTTTTGGATTAAAATTGGACAGATGCTCAAACTTTATAATTTTCTTTCCCGAAAAGTTGAGGATTTCAAACCGATTGGTGATGTGGTCGGTTTGTATACCTGCGGCCCGACGGTTTACAACTTTGTGCACATAGGCAACTGGCGCACCTTTGTTTTTGAAGATGTGCTGAAGCGAGCGTTACTTTTTAATGGTTATAAGGTTAAGCATGTAATGAATATCACGGATATCGACGATAAAATTATCAAAAAAGCAGGCGAGGAGAGAATTCCCATAAACGAACTGACAAAAGAATACACCGATGCCTTTTTTGCAGACCTTGGCAGGCTGAATATTCTTCCGGCCGACGAATACCCACAGGCGACCGAGCACATAGACAGTATGCTTAAGATGATCGGCAAACTGGTTGAGCGGGGTTTGGCGTATGTAAAAGACGGATCTGTTTATTTTTCTATTTCCAAGTTTGGCGATTACGGGAAACTCTCGGGGACAAACGTAAAAGGCGTCAAGGCCGGTGCGCGGGTGGATGTTGACGAATACGACAAGGATAACCCCCAGGACTTCGTTTTATGGAAAAAATCCACGGGAGATGCCAAAGCACGCCATGAGGCTTTTGATTCGCCTTGGGGGGTCGGCAGGCCCGGCTGGCATATTGAGTGTTCGGCGATGAGTACACAATACCTCGGCGAGACTTTCGATATTCATACTGGTGGGGTGGATTTGCTTTTTCCGCATCACGAGAATGAAATTGCCCAAAGTGAGGGTGCAACCGGTAAGAAGTTTGTAAATATATGGATGGAAGGTGAGCATTTGCTGGTAAACGGGGAGAAGATGGCCAAGCGGCTTGGTAATATTTTTACATTATCCGATATTACCAAAAAAGGTTTTGACTCTTTGGCAGTACGCTATTTGTTTTTGACAGCGCACTACAGAAGCAAATTGAATTTCACCTGGGAGAGCCTGGAGGCGGCACAAAATGCGCTTGTAAACTTAAGGAGAATAGTTTCCAGTTTCCAGAAACCAGGGATAGGGTGTGCCGAGTTTGAAGGAAAATTTAAAGAAGCAGTGGGCGATGATTTGGATATGCCTAAAGCGCTTTCGGTATTTTGGGAGATGGTTAAAAGTGATTACCCGACTTCCGCTAAGCATCAGTCTGCACTGGTTATGGATGGAGTTTTGGGGCTCGGGCTTAGTGATGTTAAAAAGGCGCAGCTACCAGATGGGGCACAGGAACTTATTGATAAACGTGAACAGTTGCGCAAGAAGGGTGATTTTGCGGGTTCCGATAAGATCCGTGAGCAATTAGCGGGGATGGGTGTTGAGGTGGAAGATACCCTCAATGGCCCGAAGTGGAAAATAGTGACAGGTAATAGGTAGGTTTTACTCTATTACTCTAGTGTATTAGAGAGACATGATTAAGGTTGTTAAAGTTAAAGATAAGGCAGAAGGGCAGGTTAAGGCTCATGATTTGCTTTTCAAATTGGTGGATAAGAATACTCTGCTTGCGCTTTCCGGCGGGACGTCTGTGGATTACAAAGTGATGTTGGTTGACTCTAGCGATGTCGTGCCCGGTGCGATTTGTGTTGTGGATGAGAGGTATGGTGAGCCATTCCACGAAAACAGCAATGAACTTTTAATGAAAAATGCAGGGGTAAAAGATTTTGCAGACGAAAAATGTATCGAAAGCTATAAGATTTTGAGGGGCGAGGGGTTTTTGGAAACCGCTAAGGCTTATGAGGATGATATCGAAAAACTTTTTCCCCGGTTTCCCAGAAAGGTTGGAGTGATGGGTGTTGGTGACAATTTGCACACTGCAGGGATTTTTCCTTATAGTGTTGCGGCCAAAAGTCCTAATTTTGTAGAGGCGGAGGAAATCGAAGACCGATATCCTTTAAGGATTACCATCACGCTCAGGGCTCTAGGTGAGTTTACTAATTTTGTGGTTATGATGTTTGGTGATGGCAAAAGGGAAGCTGTAAAGCGTATGTTGAGCGAAGACGAGAACGATATGCAAAAGTATCCGGCGATTTTTTACAGAAAGAGTAAAATAAAATCATTTTTAGTAACCGATATTGTGATTTAATAAATATATGAAAGTAGGATTTATTGGCCTCGGCAAAATGGGTAATCGGATGGTTACGAAGCTTCTTAGTGAAGGGCACGAGGTGGTGGTGTGGAACAGAACGGAAGAGAAAGTATCAAGTATCAAGGATCAAGTATCAAGTCATTCATATAAAGACAATTTAAAGACTGCAGAATCCATACAAGATCTTGTCGGCCAGTTAGAGAAGCCGAGAGTGATTTGGTTGATGGTGCCGGCGGGTGATGCGACAAAAGAAGTTTTGGCAGAAGTAGGGAAATTTGTCGAGGAGGGCGATATTGTTGTCGATGGGGGAAATTCTAAGTTTTCCGATACGGAGGAAGAATATAAAAAGTTTGAGGACAAAAATGTCAGATTTTTAGGGATTGGCGTTTCCGGTGGTTTGATCGCAGCAACCGAAGGATACCCAATGATGGCAGGTGGTGACAAGTCTGCCTTTGATCATATAAAGCCAATTTTGGATAGTTTAGCGAAGCCTCGCGGCGGGTATGAGTACTTTGGTGAAGGTGGGGCGGGGCATTTTGTAAAGATGGTCCATAACGCTATTGAATACGGTTATATGCAATCAATTGGTGAGGGTTTTGGGGTTCTGAAAAACGCATCGTACAAATTAGATCTTGAAAAAGTTGCAAAGCTTTATCAAAAGGGGACTTTGATTTCGGGTTTTATGATGGAGCGTACCGTTGAAGCCTTAGAGAAGGATCCCAAAATGGAACAAGTTGCTGGTGTTATCGGTACTGCTTCCGGCGAAACGGTTTGGACTGTTGATTTTGCAAAAGAAAATGATTTGCCTATAGAAATTATCGAAAGATCTTTGGAAATTAGGCGAGAATCGGAAACGGACGAAAAAATTCAGAAATCATTTGCGGCAAGATTAGTTGGGTCACTTCGCATTGTTTTTGGCGGACACCCCGTTCGACAGGCTCAGGGTAAACCTGTAAAAAATAAGGATTAGATTTTACAGATTGTCAAAAGCGGGGCAAGCCACTTGCGACCGTCTTTTTCCACTAAATCGTCTGCCTCTTTGGGACCCCAGGAACCTGGTTTATAGCTATGCAATGGTGGCTTGCCATTCTGCCAGACTTCCTCTATCGGGTCTATTATTTTCCAGGAATCTGCTACTTGTCCCAAAAATAACGTTTGGTCGCCGGTCATAACATCCATTAAAAGGCGTTCATAGGCGTCCGGCTGCGGAGTATCAAATGAAGTTCTATAACAAAATTCCATGTCTACAGGCTCGAGAGTAGTTGTTAAACCCGGCTTTTTTGCAGCCAGGCGGATGCCGATGCCTTCGTTTGGCTGGATCTGCAAAGTAATATGGTTGGGCATTGGTTTTTCCCAGAAGTTTTCTAAAAAACGGTGGCCACGTTCTTTGAATGAAAAAATAATAGAGGATGCTTTGCCTTCCAGACGCTTGCCGGTTCTCAAATAAAATGGTACGCCTTGCCACCTTTTGTTCTCGATTGCCAATTTGGCCATTGCGAATGTTTCGGTTTGCGATTTGGGGTTGATTTTCTCTTCATTTAAATAGCCCTCATACTGGCCTCTGACCGTTGAGCTGATTACCTCCTCTGGCGTTAGTTTTTTAACACTCTTTATGATTTCGAGCTTTTTGCGGCGGATATTGGTGTGGTCGAATTTTTCGGGCATTTCCATTGTGACCAGCGACATGAGTTGAAGGAGATGGTTTTGGATAACGTCTCTAAGCGCCCCCGTTTTGTCGTAGTATTCACCACGTTTTTCTACGCCTACGTATTCGGCCATGGTGATTTGGACGTTGTCTATGTATTGGTTGTTCCAAACGGGTTCAAAAATTTCATTGCCGAAGCGGAAGGCCAGGATGTTTTGGACGGTCTCTTTGCCTAAAAAGTGGTCGATCCTGAAAATTTGACCGTCTTCGAAATATTTGAATAGTGCGGTATCTAAATCGAGTGCAGATTTGAGGTTGAATCCAAACGGTTTTTCTACTACTACGCGCGCGCGTTTGCTATGCATCTGACAGCCTAAATTTAGTTTGTTTTTACCCAGATTCTCGACTGCTCTTTTGAAGATGAACGGGGAAACGGCCATGTAAAATATTTGCTGAGGGCAAACATTTGCGCTTTGTTCAAACTTCGAAATAGCACCCTTTATTTTATCGAGGTCTTGATTTTTTTCTATATCGCTTGAAACGTAATCTATCAACTTTTCAAAGCCCTGCCAGGCTTTTTTATCAGAAGGATTAAGGTTTTCTTTTAGCCTTGATGTGAAATCGGAAGTTTTGAATTTTGATCTGGCTGCGGCTACAATTTTGAACTTTTCGGGTAAAAGGTTATTTTTAAAAAGTTCAAACAAAGACGGAAATATTTTTTTTGTTGAAAGGTCGCCGGTTGCCCCGAAAATAATAAGGACAGATGCACTTTTTTTAATATCTTCGATGTCTTTCGGGGTTGCCATGTTTTTTTAATTGTACAACAGGCGAGAAAGGTTTTCAGGGTTTTTAAAAGCTTATCGCCACAGTTTGGCTATATTCGGGGTTGTTGGTTGAAAGGGATGGGCTATAGACTGTTATTTGGCCGTTTGGCGTGTTGGGCTTAGTGAAAACGACAGAAACGGAAAAGGGGCAAGATTGGTTACCGAAGCAGGCTGTGGTTTTGCGAACCCCTAAAACCTGTCCGGTTGCATCTTTAACTTCGACAATCAGGTTGTTTGGGACGTTTGCCATACCGTTTATTGTAACGGGTGAGGATATTTTGGCTTGAGCTTGGGGGTTTTGTATGAAAATTCCCGCATCCGTAATTTGAGTTTGGCCTGCGCCTGTTTCCGGTTGTGACTGGGGAAATGTTGAGGTTTCTGCGACGGCACCAGGCTGTTTTATCCCATCACCTATTGACTGCGTTTTTGAAATTGGTGAGGCCGAGGCTGTTGCAGAAGGGAAATTTGTCTTTGGTGATTCAAGAGGAGGTAAGATCAGGCTTTGGCTTTTTGAAACCTGCTTTAGGTAGATATAGTAGAACCCTGAGATTGCCAGCACAAAGATAACGATTAGTAAAATGGCAACCTTGAGGTTATTCATAACGCTTTACTTTGGGGCAGAAAGGGTAGAAATTAAGATCAACGTAATTACGGAGTAATTATATCAGGCCGTGCAAGAGGGGGTTAAACGGCTTTAACGGGGAAAGCCACCATATGAATGATAATGTTGATTAGCCACAAGATCACGGCTCCGATTAAGGCCGGCATAAACCCGTTTATGGTAAAACCCGGGACTAGACGAGCGACTAGAAGTAGAAGAAAGGCGTTTATGACAAACGTAAATAACCCAAGTGTCAAAATGTTTATCGGAAGGGTGAGTATGAGGATTATTGGCTTAATCAGCGCATTTATTATTCCGAGAATAATGGCGACTATGAGTGCAGTGGCAAAAGAATTGACTTGAAAGCCTGGAACGAAATTGGCGACTACGACAAGGGCAAAAGCCGAAAGTATCCAGTTGGCAAGAATACTGACTGTTCCCATAATATGATTATATGCTTTGGTGATTTTACTGCCAAGCCTCTAGTTTTCTTTTTCAAATACTTTGAAATAAACAACGGGAATGAAAAGGAGCATGATGATACCTGAAAAAAGTAACCCGGCGATTATTGCGCCTCCAAGCCCTCTCCAAAGAGGGTCGGATAATGTTATAGGAATTAGTCCGACGACGGTGCAGATTGTTCCAAACAAAATTGGCTCAACTCTTGATGCACAAGCGTCGGAAATTGCGTGTTTTAGGTGCATCCCGGCTTTTTGGTTTTTGTTGATTTTGTCGACGATTAGCATAGACTGGTACACGGTAATTCCGAATAGTGCAAGAATTCCGATAACTGTTGGGAATGACAGCGGTGTTTGTGTGATGGCAAAAACAACAAATACGCCAGAAATTGCAATCGGGATTTTTAAAAGAATGATAAAGGCTTTTCTGTATGACCCGAATTGCAAAACCATTGTTGCCATAATAAGAATTGCGGCAATAACCATTGCCTGAAATATTGAATTTAAGCTTTTCTGGTTTTCTTCGTTTACGCCTCCTGTAGTCCAGTCGTAACCTGAAGGCAGGTTAAGATTTTTCGCAAATTTTTCGAGGTTTGCGCTTTCTTTCGGGACAGTGAATCCCTTTTTAAGGGTCGATGAAACTGAAATCGTCCGTTTTTGGTTTTCCCTGGTAATCCTTGCTGGGTTTGCATCAAGTTTCAGCGTTCCTAAGCTTGATAGTGGGATTTGTCCGGCTTTGGTTGGTATTGTGATTGTTCCCAGATCTTGGGGTGAGCGGATTTTTGAACTGTTCCTGTAAACTATATCGTAAGTTTCGCCATTAAATTTAACGTCACTGTCAAGCGTGAAGCCGCTTGCGAAAATTCTTAACTCGTTGCCTATTGCGCTTTCCGACAAGCCGTATTGGGCCATTTTACTTTTGTTGGGAACGAAAACTATTTTGCTGGTTCCGGCTGTTATCGATTTTGAAACGTTTGTATTTTGCGGCTGATTTGCCAGATACACCATTATTTTATCCGCATATTGGTCTAAAACATTAAAATCTTCCCCGGAAAGTTTTATTTGCAGATCGGGACCTGCCGGAGGGCCGCCTGATTGTTCAATGACCGAAATTTTCCCGGGATTGTAGTTTTTGTATTTTTCGCGAACTTCCTCCGCGACCTTAATAGAGTTTTCTTTAGTTAAGACTATCGTAAATAAAATGTTGTTAGTACCCCCTTGGCGATTGAAAAAATCCGAAGTTGATAGCGACTTGCCAATTTCTGCCGTGACAAATTTAGCGTCCGGTATTTTCGTTAATTCGCCAAGCAAGTCTTGCGCTTGATTTTGAGATGACAGAAGGCTGGTTCCGGTGGGCAATTCCAGTGTTATATACAATGAATCAGTGTTATTTTTTGGGAAAAATTCATTTTTAATAAGACCGAGAGGAATTAAAAGATAAGAAAAGACTGCGAAAAGAATGACAATTACAAGAGTTTTATTTTGTGTGCTTTTTGAATTCAGTAACCTGTCAAGAAGTCTTTGGTATTTGTGTGCAAGTTTTTGAGAATCAATAATACCGCTGTTTGCGTAAGTTTGAATTGTTTTTACGACTCGATTTACATTAATAATTTTTCCCAAATTTCTGACAAACGATGCAGATAATTCACGCCTTAGTTTAAAGGTGACTAAAAGGAGCAGGATTGTTGTGACAATATTTATTGGCAGGAGCGGACTGTTTTGGCTGATTCCAAATACTATTGCAATTATTAACAAAAAAATGATGAGGTTTATTAAAATTCTGACCCTATTTGGGATTTGAGGTTTTAGAAAGACGACCATAAGGGGGAGGGTGACTAATATGGCTATTGCTGTTGAGGCGATTAAAGTTGTTGAAACAACGATAGAAATTGATTTTATAAATTCTCCGATGATTCCGGTTGCAATGAGGATGGGTAAAAATGCCCAAACTGCAGTTATCGTGGTTGACCAGATGGGAACAACAAAATCGCGAAGTACCAAAAGGCCGGTTTGATTTGGAGTGAACTTATTGGTCCGCCAATAACTGGTGACTGCAGTGACAACTACAATTGCGTCGTCTACCAAAAGCCCTAGTGCAAGAATTAAGGAGAATAAAGATAAGAAGTTTAATGTGAGGCCAGCAATGTCCATTACTGTGAAAGCGATTAAAAAAGAAAGCGGAATGGCAAAAGCGACTATTAAGGCTTGTCTGATACCCAAAAATATGAAAAGGACAATCATAACCAGGATAATTGTGTCTCGGAAGCTTCCCGCCAGGTCATTGAATGAATCGTCAACTTCCTTTGCTAAATTCAAAATTGATGTTTGCTGAAATGTACCTTGATAGTTTTTAAATTCAAGGTCAACCACTTTTTTGACATCTTCAACGGATTTGTTGATATTTGCACTGTCGGTTTTGAAGACAGAAAATACTACACCTCTGGTCGGTTTTGTGTTTGCGTTAACAAAATAAGTTTTGGCGATATTGGGTTTGGGCACAATTGCAATTTGTGCTATTTGGCCTAACTTTATAACCTGACCGTTTAAGTTTAGTTCCAATTTTCTTACATCATCAATGTTTTTTATAGCGGGGTCGATTGTCAGGGAAAATGTCGAATTTTGTGTATTTAAAACACCCGCCGGCTGGGCATTAACAGCCGATTGGATGGCGAGGGACAGGGCTTGGGGACTGATATTATATTGCCGCTGGGCATTGGAATTGACGGTTATTTGCACCTCTTCCTGGTCGATACCGGAAACTTGAACTTCTTTGATTGTAGGAATATTTTCTATTTTGTCCTCTAAGTTTTTTGCAAAACTCATGAGACTTGCATCGTCACCTGTTGAGGTTATTAAAAAAGTCCAAACCGGTTGGTTTTCGAAATCCAATTTTTGGACTTTGGGAGTTTGGGCGTCTTTCGGCAGGTTAGATATTGTGTCTACGGCTGATTGTACGCCGCCTTTTGCTTTTGCGGGATCAGTGCCGCTTTCAAATTCAACGGCAATTTGTGAAAAGCTATCTGAGGAATTTGAGCTGACGGTTTTAACTTTTTCCAAACCAACGATCTCGTCTTCTATAGGAATTGTGATAAGAGATTCAACGTCTTCGGGTCCGGCGCCCGGGAGGGCTGTTGTTACGGAGACAATTGGTATTTTTACTTCTGGATTCAGTCTTCTTGGTAAGTTTAAAAAACTGAATATACCTGCTGCTATGATTGCGATTATTAAAAGTAAAACGTAGCGGAAATTGACCAAGTATTTTGCGATAAAATGCTCTTCAAGCTTTGGATCGTATTTCAATCCGGTTAGATATGATCTTACTTTTTCCATAAGTTTTTAGAGAACTTTCGGTTTTACGGAGTCGCCTGAGACGATATTTCGTGAGATTATTACTGTGTCGTTTTGGTTAAGACCGGAGGTGATTTCGATGAAATTACCCTGCACCTGGCCAAGAGTTACAGTTTTTGCTTCTGCCTTGCCACCTGCTATGACAAAAACGATTGCCGTGTCCTGTGTTTGATGAACCGAATCAAGAGGAATGTAGGGGACGGAAGCCGAAGTATAAGAGTATCCGATTGGAATCTCGACATCTACAAACCCTTTATCGGTTAGAAGACTTTGGGCTTCTTGGGGAATCGGGAAGATAATCGCATAAAGCTGCCCTTGCACTGCTTCTTTAGAAACGTAAATTGGCGTTACTTCAAATTTTTGCTTTTCTATTGTCAGATAACTTAAATCGAGTTTGGAAATGGAACCTGCCGTATTTAGGGGGACATAGGCGACTGCTGTTTGGGATTTCCCAAGGGACGAGATTGTAACAAGCAGGGTACCGGGTGTAACTTGCTGGGCTTGCCTTACGTGGACTTTTTCGACGGTGCCTTTAAACGGGCTTGTTGGAAAAAATAAGGATTCTGATATGTGGGCGAGGCGAACCTGTAAGTTTGCGGCGTCAAGGTTAAGCTTTGAAGTTTTTTCTTGGAGATCCAGCTGCTTGTTGGTCAGATCTCTTTGTAGATCGGAAAGCCGGGCGGGTGCATTATCTTCGTTTGAGGCAAATTCAGTGTTTCTAAGAGCAGATTTTGCCTGGTTATTGGCGGCTTGAAATTGGCTTTTAAGCTGTTTGGTTTGCAAAATGGCCGCATCGTTTGCACCACCAACATTGGTAGTTTCAAGCTCTGTGAGGTTAGTGTCGAGACTTGTGAGGATAGAGTCATTTAGAGAAATTAATGATTTTGTTTCATCGATGGATTTTTCGCTGATGCTTCTGAGATCATCTGAATTGGTAGCAGATTCTTGGGCAATTTCCCTTTGTTTTGAGATAATTTCCTGCTGGGCGTCAAAGACAACTTTTGCATTTTGTGCCTGCACACCGGCTAGCTGCCTTTGAACGGATGCAGCATTTGCTCCTTGATAATTTGAAGAAAGGGAAATGAGGGGTTGGCCCTTCTTAACTTGTTGGCCGTCTACTACGTTAATCTTATTTACGATGCCTGCCGTTTGCGCGGTAATTTGGATTACGCCATCTTTTTCAACCTGGGCCGGAACCGTAATTCTCGGGGCACTTCCGATAGAATATGTATCCACGGCAATCGGTTCTTTAGCTTTTTCTTCCTCGGCTGTTTTAGGCTTGGTGATAAGGTTACCTAATACGATTAACCCAAGAAGCAGCAGGAGTGTAAGTAAAAAACTCTGGACGGGACGCCCTTCTACTTTGCTAATAATATTTGTGTAAATTTTTTTTGACTTAACTTTTATCGAGGCAGACCCATTTTTTATTTGGCGAAAAAAGGAAGCCGCACTGCGCGCTTTCTTTTTCATCTGAGGTCAGATTATATTGGTTGGCTTTAGTTTATGTCAACGTTGGTTAAGTCAAGCCCTTGTTTTTAAAGCAAGATCAATATAATATTTATTGCTAATGGCGGATTCCCCAAAAATTCAGTTGCCGGATAAGATTGTAGATGTTACCGACACACCTGTGGACGAAAAATCAGATGAAGCAAATTTGGTTCTAACCCTAGAGGGGACGATTAAAAACCACATCTCACAAATAGATAAATTAAGAATTGAGCTTTCAGAAGAAAAGGCGATGCTTGCAGATGCTTTTGAAGGAGACCCGACTTACAAGGAACATGCGGAGGCAGCAAAAGTTGCCAATAAAGTTAAATCTGCAACTAAAGCGGAAATTTTAAAAAGGCCATCGGTTGCTGTTTTGGCCGAAAAAGTTAAGTCACTGAGCTCACAGATGAAAGAATTGCAAGCGGCACTTTCCGACTATTTGGGCGAATTTAACAGGCTTTCAGGAATGACGGAGATTGAAGGGGAAGACGGGGAACTGCGGGAAATTGTTTATGTTGCTAAGCTTGTTAAGAAGCCAAGATAAGCCCCAATTGTAAATTTTGTCCTATAATGTTAAGATGTCTTTAGGCCGCGGGTGCGCGGTTTTTTGTTATGACGAACATTAGGAATGTGGCAATAATTGCTCACGTTGACCACGGAAAAACAACTTTGGTGGACACCCTTTTGGTGGAGAGTAAAACCCAACTTAGAAAAGACGATACCGGTACTCTTATCATGGACAGCAATGAGCTGGAACGGGAGCGGGGAATTACTATTTTTTCCAAAAACGCGTCTGTTATTTGGAAAGATGTCAAGATCAACATTATTGACACTCCCGGGCATGCCGATTTCGGCGGAGAGGTGGAGCGTGTCCTTTCGATGGCAGACGGGGCTTTGCTCTTGGTTGATGCTAAAGAGGGGCCGATGCCGCAGACAAGGTTTGTTCTGAAGCAGGCCTTATCGCAGAAATTAAAAATCATTGTTGTTATTAATAAAATCGACAAGCCTGACGCACGGATTCCGTATGTTCTGGATAAGATTTTTGATTTGTTTCTGGAACTTGGGGCAGACGATGAAACGGCATATTTCCCAACCATTTATGCTAGCGCAAAAGAAGGTAAAGCAGGAAAAGAGCCTGAACTTTCGAAAATGGTTGATATTGCCCCGGTTTTTGAGGCAATTCTGGAATTTGTACCTGCGCCCGTTGTCGATCCCGATAAACCATTACAAATGCTTGTCAGTTCAATTGCCGGAGATTTGCACAAAGGCAGGATTGCGACAGGCAAAATCCACAGCGGGAAAATTACCAACGGCCAGGATGTTGTCCATATTAACCGGGACGGGGAGATGGCAAGGTGCAAGATAACATCACTCTTTACCTACGAGGGCCTAGGTAAGAAAGAAGCCCAGACGGTTGAAGCAGGGGATATTGTTGCAGTTTCCGGAATTGGGGATATTACCATTGGAGAAACAATTGCTGACCCCGATAACCCGGTTGCCCTTCCCATTATTGGAATTGAGGAGCCAACTATCAGAATGCATTTTGCGGTTAATACCTCACCTTTTGCAGGCCGCGAGGGGGAATTCAAAACGTCAAGGCAAATCAGGGAACGGCTTTTCCGGGAGTTGGAGACAGATGTAGCCCTAAGGGTTATAGACGGGCCCAGCGGGGACTGGATTGTATCTGGAAGGGGGGAACTGCATCTTGCGATTTTAATCGAAAGGATGAGGCGTGAGGGTTATGAATTTCAGGTTTCCAGACCGCAAGTTATAACCAAAGAAATAGACGGAGTAAAAATGACGCCATTTGAGCGCCTGTTTGTGGAAGTTCCGGAGAATTATTCGGGAAGTGTTATGCAAAAGTTAGGCGAACGCCGTGGAGAGCTGGCGGATATGAAGATAGAAAATGGAATTGCTTACTTGGAATTTATAATCGCGACCCGGGATTTATTCGGTTACCGCAGTGAATTTACTTCAGACACAAAAGGGTTGGGACTTTTGAGCAGCAATTTTCTGGAATACAGGAAAGACACGGGAGGCGCAAGGGAAAGGGAACGGGGTTCCCTGGTTGCCCACGAGTCCGGGGTCACGAGCCTTTATGGCTTAACAAATGCCCAGGAACGGGGAACTTTATTTATAGGCCCTGCAGTTTCGGTTTACAAAGGGCAGGTTGTCGGCCAACAGTCTAGGGCCGGAGATTTACACGTCAATGTCTGTAAAACCAAGCACCTTTCGAATATGCGCTCAAAAGGTGAAGGGACTGCCGAACATTTTGATACTCCGAAGATAATGGGGCTTGAGGATGCGCTTGAATATATAGACGATACGGAATTTGTGGAAGTTACGCCTAAAAATATCAGGATAAGGAAAATAGTTTTGGATGCCTTGGAGGAACGCCGCAAGCGTTCACAAGGTTTGATTTAGCCCCCAACGTTTAAAATGCCTCTTGCAAAGAGGTATATAATCAAATTGTCAGAATGATTTTTCACACAAATATATGGTCCGAGAAGCAGACTTAGTAGCAGGTCATAGCAACGAGTGGAGGAGGCGTACTTTTAAAGTCCTTCAATCTGACGGGTCTTCTCATACTCCTGAATTGCGAGAAGCGGTTACGGAAGAGGGAAGAATTTTCGAATTTTATTCCAATTTATTTGATTCTGTTCCAGAGGTTGATGATGATAGTGCCGATAAGTTGGTGGAAAGATTTGATGATAGTCCGGCTTTACTTGAAGGTATTATGTTGGCAACAGCCCTTGATTTTCCCCAGAGTCAATTTGAGCGATATAAGGCAACATTGATTGGTGATACACAGGATTTTGAGCATGATTTGGAAGTCGCTTATTATTGGTCTCAGGTGAAAAATGTTGCAAACATAGTTAAATCTAGGATAAATAGTGCTGATTAGGTGATTTTTGCGCCTCTTTGTGCATTTGGCGGATAATTTCTTTTAATGATTGCGCTTGATTAGCCTCCAAGGCCTGCCCTGGAGGCTGTAGTATAATCGCTTTGTGAAAACCTTAGCTGATTTACAAAAGAGAGTGCGGGATTTCCGCGATGAGCGTGGCTGGAAAAAGTATCACAGGCCAAAAGATTTGGCGATAAGCCTGACTCTTGAGACGGCCGAATTTCTGGACCATTTTAAGTGGAAAACGGATAGTGAAATGCGTGCTTATCTTAAGTCTGCCAAAGGTAAAGAGGTTGCAGAAGAACTTTCGGATGTTTTACACAACGTGCTTTTGATTGCAGAGGAGTTCGAAATAGACCTGGAGCGTGAATTTGAGGCTAAAATGAAGAAGAACGAAAAGAAATATCCCATTAAATGAGAGATCAGGATGTAGCTCATCCAAGAGAAAGCCGTCAAGACAGATGCTTTGAAGTTTTAAATAAAGAGTGGACTGCAGATAATGTGGATTTGGCATTCAGGCAATTTGTTTCTAACTTCGCGACAGTTGTTTCAAATGGGCATGATGTTGACGAGGCGATCCCTACTTGGGAACGCAAGGATGACCGGCCCCAGACTAATGTTTTAGGCGGTAGTTTCATCAAGAAGGGGATAAAAGTTGTAGTGCGTTATCAGCGGGTTGACGGTATGAATGGTTCCAATGAATTTTCACTATTGGCAAAATACGGTGACGGGCAACTTCAAAGTGAGCGCCTTTTTATGTCGGATGCAACAAGAGGTAAAGTTTATTATCAACCTAGCGTGACAAGTGATCTTGTACTAAACGGAGAGGTTTTTGAATATCCTCCGATGACACTTGAGCCGCATATGTTGAGGGCAGGGTGCGTTAACGCATGGAATTTGTACTGCTCTAAGGATGAAGATTTTGTTGAAGAGGAGGACGAGGACGAAAGAGATGAAACCATTTTTAATGGTCTGACTGACGCTTTTGAAGATCCTCCGGCATACAACGAAGCAAGTGTGATGAAATTGGCAAGGGTTATTGAAAGGATGCGCAGGGACGATTTTGAGGGTAAGTTACCAAATAGTGCAATTGAGCAGGTTATAGTGAGGCATCTGGAGGGTAGCAGGGAGCAGCTTGAAAATTGTACCTCGGACGATAGGGGTATTTTGGCAGAATTTAGGGAGAATGTTGATTACTGGCTTAGAATGCAGGAGTTGATGAAAAGAGTCAGGCAGGCAGATGTTGTTTTAAGAGATGAGACGGGCGGTTAATCTTGCTTTACGGCGATAAAGGATTATAATTTAATTGAGGCTGTTTTCACAGTCTTAACTTTATGGCAGAACGTGGACTGCCTAGCCCACAAGAAGCAGCCGAAACAGCTACAGCATATCTTGCTGATTTTAACGACCCCGAAAAAAGATTAAAAATAGCTGCCAATATTATATTTGGCGTTTATGATATTTGGGGTGAGATGGGGAGAAGTGATGTAAAATCTGAGGAATTTGTCGACTTTATTGCTAAATTTCAGTCGGGACTTCTGCCGGAAGAGGATAAAATTGAAACTCAGGACGGCTTGGTACCGACCCGCGAAGATACGCTTGAGATGGATATTGCCAGAAGCCTGAAGATTTCAGAGTTTACCGATGCGGCAAGAGCAGAACTTGCAATTTGGCAAGCGGGGGCAATTCGTAACCCTGCGCTTTATCCGCTTGCAAATGAGTGGGCTATGAGGGTTCTTATGCTTGAGGAAGCAACTCGCATTAAAACCCAAAAAGATGCTAAATATGTCGTTGGGCAACTTATGACTTGAGATAATTTCCCGAATTTGCTATAATTTTGCCTAACGCAAACGACCGCAAGGCCGTTTTTTGTTGGAATTATGGATCGCGAAAGAGAAAAATACCTGCCTGACGGTATTGAACTGGATGAAGATTTGGCCATACTTTCTTTTGCCGCACGCGAGGGGATTAGCTTTGACAAAGTCTTTGAAGGTTTACATTTTAAAATGGATCCAATTTACGACTTTGACGATTATTTTGATAATGCAGTCGACCGGAATTACTATGCGTTTGTTACCCTTTTTAATGAACAAACACCGGGAACGGATTTGGATTTGGAGTCCAGCAAGCTGATTAACGGTTTTTGGCAGTATAAAAACAGGTTTCTAGATGATCCCGAAGTGCAGAATGATGCCCGCGGGATGGCGACACTAAATGAAATGACTGTGGACGGATTATCGGAATTTATTGATTTTATGCATGCGAAGAGTGTAGAAAGGGTGTTTGACGAGTCGGAACTTGGAGAGCCTTCATTTGGTGCCATAAAGAAACTTGTGTACTGGTCGAGATTTTCAAAAATAGCAGATCGGGCAATCGATAGGCTTGGTGATGCAGCTTTATAAACTTGCGGGTTTACATTTAGCTTCAAATAGGTTTAAAATTAAGTTAGAAAACTAAATAACCGCACGGTAAGAGGTTAATTGCAACCGCCGGCGGTTTTTTTGGAACCAAAAAGGAGGTGAAAAGTATGGTAGCAGAAAGAGCAGAAAGGACTGAAACTGGTCGAAATTTAGTTCGCCATGATATTTCAGTCGCAACAAACGAAGCGTTTAGGGTGAGAGATTCGGAAGCCGGAGGTTTTGACCACCATATCAGACTTCTAAATAACTCACCAATACAATTGGAAGTAGTTGATGCCACGGATCCTCATAAAAGGCAAACGAAAGAGGTAGACGAAGGTAAGCCTTACGGAAGAAAAGATACCTATCGTTTATATCCACAACCAGAGGTTGATGGACAAAGGCAATTTATCATTGTAGCCAAAAAAGGTGTTGAAGTAGAAACAGGTGTGGCTGATCAACCGACAGAGGAATAAAACTTTATGCTTTTGCGCCCCCATTAGGCTTTTGCGAATAATTTCACAAAAAGTTAGATATTTGCCGGTTTTTTGATGGTTTCTGGTGTTGTTTTGACACTAAATAGGTGAATTTTGGCGAAAAAGCGTGTGTTTTTGACAAAAACAGTAAAAAAACGAAAAAGTCGCCTATGCGACTATAAAATAATTATATCAGAAAATAGTGCCTTTTGAATAGATAGCAAAATCTGAAGCTAAATTAGTAGATCTCAAATTTTTCCAGCAGTTTTTTGTTGCCTTCGATTTGATATTGGAGCAGGTCGTGATAGATGCCCGGTTTGGTGGCTAGTTCCTGGGGGTTGCCGTAATCCACGATTTGGCCGTTGTCGATGACAATTATTTTCCTGGCGTTTTGGATTGTGGAAAAACGGTGGGCAATAACAATGACAAGCTTGTTTTTCATTAAGTTTTCAAGGGCAATTTGGACATCGCGCTCGCTTTTGGCATCCAGCGAGCTTGTTGCTTCGTCTAAAATCAGAATTGGGGCGTTTTTTAAAATTGCACGGGCAATTTGGATCCGTTGCTTTTGGCCGCCGGAAAGGCGTATACCGCGTTCGCCAACTTCGGTCTCGATTCCTTTGGGAAAGTTTTGGACGAAATCCAAGGCGTTTGCCCTTTTTAAAGCATCCTTAATTTCCCTAGTTTCAGCATTTGGTTTGCTGTAGCGCACGTTTTCGGCTATGGTTGTTGAAAACAGTTCGCTTTCCTGAAAAACCAAAGCAATATTGTTTCGGACAAATTGAGGCTGAAGCCTCTTGTAATTTTTATCTTTTAATAAAATTTCGCCCGATGCGGGTTCGTAAAATTTGAGTATCAGGTTGACGATTGTTGTTTTGCCGGCACCTGAAGGGCCAACGAGGGCAACATTTTCATTTTTGTTGATAGTAAAGGAAATACCTTTTAAAATTTCGCGGGACTTGTCATAGCCGAAAGACACATTTTTAAATTCTATTGTTGCGTCCTTGATTTTGGCGGTTGTAGGCAGTTTTTTGTAATTTTCGCGAGAAGGCAGGGCAAGGATTTCAAAATATTCTTTTGAACCGGATTCTGCCTGCTGGATGTTGGTTAGGATAAAGCTCATGGCAAAAAGCGGCCTGCGGGCCTGGTTTACCAGTTGGAGGATCAAGACTAACGTGCCGACGGTGATTGATCCGGTGAAAGCGTTATAAAAGGCGACGATTGAGATTCCGAGGATTATTAAAATGAGGCTTAAATTGCGGGCGAAGTCGAATTTATGGAACGTCCAACTTTGGGTGGCGTAAATTTTGTTGATTGTCGTGAGGTTTTGGGCAATGTATTTAAATTCAAAAAGCTGGCTGTTTGAGCTTTTGACCAGCTTGATGTTGGAAATTACTTCGGTAATACGGCCGCGGTTTAAATCTTCAAACTTGTTTTTTTCGACTTCACGTTCGCCCCAACGCTTGGTCGAATAGTAAGAAAGCCAAAGATATATAGGGAAAAGGATTGCGACCAAAAGGGCAATGGGTACGTTGTAGTAGGCAAGAACTATGATTGTAAAAATACTTTGAAGGAAGGTGGGGAGCATAAAGTTTGTCGAGCCGTTTATGAAGTTTTGGATTGTTTGGATAGCCCGGTTAAGCTGGTTGACGATTTTTCCGGAAATTTCGCTGTCAAAATAGGATTGGGGGAGAGTAAGTACCTTGTCGTAGAATTTTTCGGTTAAAAATTTCCTGATTTCGCCTGCGAAATGATCGCCGAGGCGGTCTGAGGCGGTTGTTAAGACGACTCCGAGAAAACTAAGGATAAATCCTGCCATAATCAGATATATAAGCTTATTGAGGCTCCCGCCCTGCTGCTGAACCTGTTTTAGGATTTCATCGACGATGTATTTTGAGATAATTGGCGGGATAAGTTCCAAAAGCGAGGTGACAAGTATCAGAACAGCAATTGCCGCCGCGATTTTGTGCAGAGGCTTGGAAATCTTAATTATTTTCCAGATGTTTTTCATTTAACTTGTTATGATATCACTTTGCCAAAAAGGAAGAAATCGACACGTTTCAAGGCCTGCCCTTGGAGGCTAAAAGTGGTGAGTTACGGGAAACTATGGGATTTATTTGATCTATATGATCTGTGGATCTGTGGGATTTTAAAAGTTAGTAGATAAACGGGATGAATTTTTTGGTGTTTTCGGTGTAATCTTTGTAGGTCGGATACACTTTTTCCAAAAACTTCTCTTCGTACGTTGCTTTTGCGTCCAGAACATAAATTAGGATCAGGTAGATAATGGTGTTTAAAAATTCGGGATTGGAGAGGACTAATATTAGCCCAAATACAATGAGGCTGGTGTACATGGGGTGTCTAATAAACTTGTACGCACCGGTTTGAACATGTTTTGAGCCTTTTTTGGGCTCGGGAAACGGGGAAAAAGTGTCAAGGCCCATATTGTAGATGGAATACAGCCCAAGGCCGGCGGCGAGCGCAAGTAGAATAAGCAGGAAGCCATTTGTAAAAATTAATGGGAGGTTGGAAAAGTAGATTAAAAGCAAAAATAAAATTACCTGTGCGCCAAGAAGGTATTTGCCTTTCATTAACTTAAATATATATTAGCAGGCGGTATAATGTCTAATATGGATGATTTAGCAAGCAAGAAATGCGTGCCTTGCGAAGGCGGAACTCCTCCAATGCCAAGAGGTGATGCCGAGGCTTTACTTGCCCATGTTTTAGGTTGGGAAATATTAGACGAAGGGGTCCTAAAGATTAAGAGAAATTTTAAGTTTAAGGATTTCAAATCAGCCCTAAGTTTTGTTAACAAAGTTGGAGCAATTGCCGAAGAAGAGGGGCACCACCCCGATATTGAGTTTGGGTGGGGGAAAGCGCGTATCAGCTTATTCACGCACGCAGTCTCCGGACTTAGTGAAAACGATTTTATTCTTGCCGCGAAAATCAACAAATTGCGGCAAGAACGTGAACGGATTGAAGCAAAGTGAATATAATGGCCTCAAAAATTAACAGGCTTGAATTGCAAAATTAGCACCAAAAAGATAAAAATAGAGTATGGCCGTAATTATTAAAACCCAGGAAATTTCAGAAGAGGATTTTGGGGCAATAAAAGTTAAGAATATTTTTAATAAGCCTGAGTTCGAGCAGATGAGTGTTGCAATGATTCGGGTCCAGGGAATAAACAGAAAACACATTAACAGAAAAAGCGATGAGTTTTATTATGTTTTGGAGGGAAGCGGAACTTTTACGATGGACGATGAGGAGCCAAGCGCGGTTAGTGTTGGGGATTTAATTTTTATACAAAGAAATACCGCCTTTGTTGACTCCGGACAGATGACTCTTTTGGTGTTTTCTTCGCCAAGATACGATGTTTCGCAAATAGAATATTTGGAATGAATTATGAATAGGATAAATCTTAAGACTACGCAAAAGAAGCAGGTTTTGGATATTACGCTGGACGTTAACGATTTTTTGGCCAAGCAAAATTTAGAATCAGGCCTTTGTTATTTGTTTTTGGCACATACCACGGCCGCTTTGACTACTGCGGATATGGATCCCGGGACAGATCTTGACACTTTGGATTTCTTTTCTACTTTTGGTGCGGGTATTAAGTACCGGCACCCGCATGATCCCGGCCATACTACGGATCATTTGAACTCTTCTTTAATCGGGCCATCTATAATTTTGCCGTTTGAGGGCAAAAGGCTTATTTTGGGACAGTGGCAGAAAGTGGTTCTGATTGAGTTTTACGGGCCAAAAGACAGGGAAATTATCGCTTCTATTATAGCTGCCCCCTAGTTTTAATGCGCAAAATCCTAAAAAAGAATTTTTTTGAAAGAGATACGGTTTTGGTTGCCTGGGAAATGGTCGGCAAATTTTTAGTCCGAAAATCGGAAAAGGGTGAGGTTGCTGTTAAAATAATTGAAACTGAAGCTTATGATGGCCCCGAGGATAAAGCGGCACATAGCAGCCGGGGCATGACGCCTAGGAATGAAGTTATGTTTGGTGAGGCAGGCAGGTTTTATGTTTATTTTATATACGGCATGTATTGGATGCTAAACATTGTCTGCGGCCCCAAAAACTTTCCGGCTGCTGTTTTGATTAGGGGAATTGAGGTCAGTGGCTTGAGGATAAATGGGCCGGGGAGGCTTACCAAATTTTTGAAAATTGACAAAAGTTTCAATGGGCTTGAGGCTAATGCCTCGTCCAGGATGTGGTTTGAGGATCGGGGGTTGGTGATCTGCCAAGACCAGATAGTAAATGCTAAAAGGATAGGGGTTGATTATGCGGGTGAATGGGCTAATAAGCCGTACCGGTTTTACCTCAAAGCATAGGCGGTTGTTTTGGTGTTTGACAGCCAGCTTAAGTTGTTTTAAAGTTAAATTATAACTGCCTATGAAAAAATCTCGGGCAAGAAAGGTAAATTATACCGATCCAAGGAGTTACAATGTTAACTTGTTTTGGATATTCTTTCTTGTGACGGCCGCTTTTGTCGGCTTAGTAGTTTTAATGCTTTTCTAAAACCCTTCACCACCTTTAACATCTTATGAAAATGATGTGTTTTGGGTTATAGTGGTTTTAGTGTTTGCAAAAATTAGGTTTCTTGCAGTCATTTTCATTTTAGTTGTGCTAGTTGTGTTTGGTGCTTATCTTGCTTCGCAGTAGTTTTGTGTTCCAGCGTTTTCCATATAATGAAAAAGAGTAAGGTTTTAATTAGTAACGCTAAAAAAAGACTTTCTACCGAACAGTACAATATCTGCTTCTTAAAAGGTACGGAACCTCCATTTTCTGGGAAATATACAAATAACCATGATACCGGTATGTACATGTGCGTTGTCTGCGGGCAGGAACTTTTTTCGTCTGACACCAAATTCGACAGCGGTACCGGCTGGCCGAGTTTTTGGGATTTTGCCAAAAAGGGGGCAATCAGGCAAGAAACGGACCGATCGCTTGGAATGACACGAACCGAGGTTTTATGTTCCAATTGCGGTGCCCACCTTGGGCATGTTTTTGACGACGGGCCAAAGGATTGTGGCGGCAAGCGGTACTGTATAAATTCCCTGGCACTGGATTTTAGAAAAAGTTGATCTTCCAAGAGAAATTGTAGGATATAATGTTTAAATTGCGATGGTAAAGCCACTTATCGTTTTAGTTGTCGTTATTATTGCTGTTGCCGCCTTTTTCGGATGGGATTATTACAGGCGGGGAGTTGTTGGTCCGGTTGTGAAGCTTCAGCAAGTAGTACAGAAGCCTTTTGACAAATACACTTACGAATCTTTAATAAAAACAGAATTTTCTCCAAGCGAGGTGACTATCGGCAGCCTTGTTTCGGACAACCCGGAGTTTGTTTCACGGATGTTTTACTTTTACGTAGGAGGCCCTTCGACCCGTTCGGGGACCTTAGGGCAAGCAAACCCGGGGCAGGCAAAAAAGGTAAGCGGTTTGGTTAATTTTCCCAAAAAAGATGGGACTTATCCGGTCATTGTGATGTATAGAGGTTATATTGACCGCGAGACGTATAAGACCGGAGATGGCACGAGGCGGTCGGGTGAGATGTTTGCCCAAAACGGCTTTATTACGGTTGCACCGGACTTTTTGGGTTACGGACAAAGTGATATGCCTGCCGGAAACCCTATGGAGGAAAGGTTTCAAGTTTACACAGCGGCTATTACTCTGCTTAAAAGTATCCCCAACCTTAACAAGGCATTTACTAGTGCGGGGACAGGTGTGCGGGCGGACGCTGCAAAAGTTGGAATTTTATACAGACGATATTGACGACCATGGAAAAGCATTACGGAAAGTAGTTGCCGATTTTGAAAAAGACTACGATAGTGAACTTTATTCACTGACAAATTATCTGGACAAAATAAATGCGCCAATTCAGATTCATCAAGGCGGCGGGGATGAGGCAGTGCCTATAAAGTGGAGTGACGATTTGGTTAAAGTTTTAAAGGATAAAGGAAAAGATGTTTCTTATTTTACCTACGCTGGAGATGACCATAATTTTGCCAAAGGTAGTTGGCAAACGGTGGTTAACAGGAATATAGAGTTTTATAAGCAGAGCTTTTCTTTGAATGAAGAGAAGTTGGAATAGGAGCTATAGGTTTATAATAATAGAATGATGAATATTTTAGAAAAAATTAATGCTCGGTTACCCAAATTGCCGGTTAAAATAATTGATTTACTTGTTTATCTCAATAAGACGCTTGCACTTCCAATAGGTATTTTAGGCATTATTTTTTCAATTAGTGTTTTAGCTTTTACAATTTTTGTGTCACGCACTCTAAATATGGATTCAAACATTTGGCTAAAAATGTCTGTTTCATCAGTTGTAATACTTGTTTCCAGCATATGGTTGCTTATGGCCTATCCTCATTTAAAGAAAAATCTAATTAGGGGTTGGAGCTTAATTTTTTGGATAACTGTGTTAGGTGATGTGAATCTTATATTCAACTTCTTTATATCAGGATTTTCAATATTTAGTATGTTTGGAATATTTTTCGGATATTATTTACTTTTTCAAATGAAACCTAGATATCATTGAATTTGTGTATTTTCACAAGTATTTGCAAACAATGTATACTCTGCGGAAAAAATTTTGAATAAATAATTTATTTTTTCCTGAATAGTTTTGAAATCTTGAGGTGTTTTTCGATGTACCAAGCTACTGCTACTACTATTGCCACAACAATCACAATTTCAAACTTTCTATAAACTCCTTCCAGGGACTGCCAGTTT
>Ga0075629_103_pt1 | contig 83834 bp, 108 predicted proteins | sample RifGroA1_FD_68381 | JGI IMG/M metagenome (GOLD analysis project Ga0075629, IMG submission 68381) | Microgenomates (Curtissbacteria) bacterium GW2011_GWA1_40_16 | reverse complement strand
ATCCTCAGGAATTTGGCTTTGAATACAGAAGCTTACCTTCGTAGGATCAATCCCTACAGAAAGTTGATCCAAAACCAAGTCTCTGACATTTTCTTTAGTTCGAGATGTATCCTGGTTAGTAGTTAAGGTATGCAAATCCGCTATTATTAAAAAGCATTCATATTCGTCCTGAAGCCTCACCCGGTTTTTGAGTGATCCAACATAATGCCCCAAATGCAGCCTCCCGGTCGGCCGGTCGCCTGTTAAAATTCGTTTCTTCATGATTAAATTATATTCTCTTTGCTTATGTAATTTCTTCTAAATTATAGTTAACCTAATAATCTTTTACTACCTCGGAGGGAATTACCATACAATCTGAACAATCAGTTATATGTCGATCTACTCTATTTGAAATCCCATCCACTAATGCTTCACCATACAAGTGCCTCATTTTTCGTCCATTCACCTTAAGCTCCCTAACCAAATCAGGCTCAGGATGTGCCCTAGATTGCATTGTTTCCTCAACTTTGGCAACATAATAAACGTTTCCCCCATCGACCTCGTCAGCTTCAGCTAATATCTGAAGGCCCAAATGACCTTTTTCAACCAAATAATATTCCATGCAGTCACTCAAACCTACGACTTCGTTCCCTTTCCCATTTTCAAGCATCCAAGCGGCAACTTTCATTAAATATTGATTATCCCCAACCGAATACGAGAAAGGTGGAACCAAGGCACGCAGCTCGCCTCCAACAGCTTTGGCAACAGCACCCCGCATGCCTTCAAAAAAATATTCGCTTCTTCCAGTGTCTCTTTCGTTTGTCATTTTTCTCCAAAAAAATACCCCTCTTCTTTTGGAATCGGGGTTTCTTTTGTTCTAAACCGCAAAAGATTATCGCCCCGAAGGGTTAATAATCTTAATCCAAACTTGCCTCGCCAAAAGGCGGGTGATCGAATTTGGATGGTTCATTATGTGTAATTCAAACAAATTCATATATGTATGTCAAATCAAACCTAGAAAAAGGTCAGGCCTTAACCTCGCATTTTCTTAACAAAGGCCTGACCTTTACCCCAGCCCTAGTTGCTAGTGGCTAGTTGCCAAATCGCTAATTTCATATTCACTGCAAGCGGCAAGCAAATCGCTAAGTTTCATTTCCAGCCCATGCATTAAATCCCCCGACCCTATATGGACATTTTTAAGATCCGTAACTTTTTCATCAAAATACAGAGGAATCCCAACTAAAACTGGACAAACTGCACCGATTGGCACACCAACTACCTTTAATACCTCATCCGGCTTTGCAAGTTCGGATTTAGAACCAAAAAGCCTGCGTACTTTTTTAAAATCTAATCTGTCTTTCCCTCTAAGGGCTAAAGCAACAAACTGTTGACTTTTGATACCTGTGATACTTTTCGTTCCTCTTGCAACCAAAGTCTTAACAACCTCATCCTCGCTGATCCCTGCCCGTACAACATCACTGACTGTAAATGCTTCCGCCTCAAGATCAATAATCTTATACTGAAGTTTTCGCTGCTTCAGGTGCCTCTCGATTTGTGTTAACGTGGCCATTTCCGCTATGAATACTATTAGCCTCAAGGATTCTTCTGATCAAATCTTTTCTTGCCTCAACCGAAGCAGAATCACTCCCCCTGACTTGTTTGCCAGCTTCCTCTTTTGCATGAGAAAGAATGACCAATGCCATCTTAACATCCGGGTGAAGATCGCTGATTGAATCGTCTGAAACCTCCTCAGACATACTCTCAGGCTCATCTATTCTTCTCAAAACACCACTCTTACTGCATACAACAACGAACCTTCCGCTGGAATCAACCGCTTCGTATTGTCTTCCACAGGTTGCCGGCTCTCCAACGGTGCAAGTACCGCATGGTTCAAGTTGATCCCGCGGTGTAACTTTAACTGTTGCGATTGTTAATAATCTTTCTGCCATATGCTTTTTATTAACTGCTAATTGTAACAGGTGTGTCTATTTTCATTCTTCCAAACCTCTCGCATACGATCTCAAGCTATCTAAAAGTACAGTACCCTCAGCCAGTCTTTTCCGATCTAATGAATATAGTGCTACTATCTGTCTTTGGGTGAAACCGGTTTTTCCCACAAAACCTTCTCCTTCTGTCCTTTGGGGAATCATTGCTAACCTTCCATGAAACCTAACTCCAATCATTCCATCAGGAATCTCCGGAATCGGCAAGCCTGTTTCAATTAGTCTTGTGCCACTATCAGAAACCATCGACAATTCTCCATCATTAATCATGATCTTAGTTCCTTGTCGGACACGAGGAATTCTAATTCCTGTCAATCTAACTTCTGCTCTCTCTGGCATTTAATTCACATCCTTTTATCCACAAAAAAACTCGCATCTTATGCGAGCTTTGTTTCTGTTTTTAGGTTTTTAGCTTAAAACAACACAACAAAACCCGCTAGTTAGCGAGTAAAGTAAAACCAAACTGTGTGCTTTAAGTTATTTTCCATTTATAACAAAAACTAGCAAACTTTCTGCCCAGTCTGCTAACTTCCACCTCAAAAGAGCATTGCTTACCTAATTATTATACCAATCGAAGCATTTGAGTGTCAACACTATTAGCACATCGCGTTTATAAGTGCCAAAAGGTATTTGTCTCATTGCCTTTCTTTTGATAGAATACTCACGCAAGGCTGCGTAGCTCAGTCGGTTAGAGCGTGGCACTCATAACGCCAAGGTCGTTGGTTCGATCCCAACCGCAGCTACATTTGACAATTACCGATTTTGAAGCTAAAATACACAAGAATTTAAACGACGCGGGGTAGAGAAACGGTATCTCGGGAGGCTCATAATCTCCAGAAGTGGGTTCGACTCCCACCTCCGCTACATAAAATACCTAGCTTCTTCCCAAAAACAAATCCCGCCATTTTTGCCAGTTCGAAATTTGGGCTCCGGAACCGCTTTGTACATCGCTTGAACCCTCCGGTTTTGGGATAATTACCTCGGTCTCCCCCGGTTTAGCCATTCCCAGCTTATTCCTAATCTCCTCTTCTGCAAACCTATTGCTACTTTTATATTGAAGCTCATTCTTAAGGCTTTCATTCTCTTTTTTTAACTGCTCAAGGCCAACTTCGGCCTCATCAACCTTCTGCGACGTACCGCGGAAAGAGGAAATTCTATTAATCCCGTTCACAACAATAGGTACCATGATCACCAAAGCTAAAACTAGTACTAAATTACGTTTCATACCAACATCAACGCTGTACCATTATTATAAGGTAATACACAAAAAACATTAACAGCCAAATTAAGAACGCCAACAAGCCGATAGCCTTTATTCTTGACAAGACCCATAGGTTGAGCTATACTTACCACAACTTTCAGCCTACCCGAATGCCTGCACCAAGCCAAGTTCAACTTGGCAAAAGATAATTAATGAAAAAACTACAAGAGGCACATAGGGAATTTATTGACCACCTTAAAGGTAAAAAGCGAGCGTCGGCAACAGTACTTGCCTACGGCAAGGACATTGAACAGCTCGTCAATTTTTTAAATGAGCTCCAAAAAGCCCACGTCCACGAAGTCTCACCTGAAGATATAAGGACATTCCTGGCCAAACTCCAGGAAAAAGGCTACACCCAAAAGTCTATCTCAAGGAAGCTTAATTCAACCAAAACATTCTTCCGATACCTTAAAGTCCAAGAACTGATAACCGATGACCCTGCCAGTCTTGTTGAACATCCAAAATTCGACACCAAACCACCCAGAATCCTCTCTCCTATAGAATACAGGGCACTACGTGATGCCGCCCGTGACGATGCAAGGATTGCAGCTATAATCGAAGTCCTATTGCAAACAGGAATCAGGATTGGTGAGCTAGCCAACCTTAAAACCGATGACGTCTTCTTTTCGCAGGAAACTAAAGAGGGCCACCTTTTCGTAAGGCCCCAGGAAAACCGACCCGAAAGGACAGTACCTTTAAATAAAGCCGCCGAAAGCGCCCTTAAAAGGTATCTTGAAGTCAGGGCCAAAACACCAAACAAGGCACTTTTTGTCACAAAAACCGGAAAACCCTTACTAGTTAGAAACATCAGAACTGCAATCGACAGGTATTACCGCAAGGCGGGCATAGCAGGTGCCAAAGTCAATGACCTTAGGCACACATGGGTCGCCCATCACCTCTCTGCAGGTGCTTCTCTAGTCTTAATTTCCAAAATCGCAGGCCACAAAAGGCTTTCTACCACCGAAAGGTATCTTGCACTCATCCAAACCCCCAAAGGCGAGGAAAAGTTAAAACTAGAGCAGTTATAACCATCTCTGGCTCTTTAACCCGCCTGAAACCTTAATTCCTAATTGACAACAAAATACCAACTGTTTTAAATGTATGCATGCCCGACGTTACCCCGGAAGCACAAATTATTCAAACCCCTCCTGCAATCCGTGCCGACATAGCCAATATGGTCGGCCTCGATCCAGAGCAAGCTGCAAAAATTGCCAATGAGCGCGGTAAAGAAGCTGAAGTCCTTAGAAAATGCAGAGAAAATGCCTCTAAAACTTACGAAGAACTTAAAACCGGACAAGAAGTAGACTCTCTTAGCCTAGGTGCCGGAGAATTAAGCATCAGCCCAATAGATAATACTCGAGACCTGCTTCCAAACCTCAAAAAAAGAACTCAAGAAATTAACCCGCCGCCGCCGGGCGAATTAATTGAAGTTTGGCTTGACGAATATGCATCAAAAGCTCTCAGCGGTAAAGAATTTGAAGTGGCAGCAGCCTGTTACAACTACATTACCGACGAAAACTTAGGCGATGCAAAAAATGCCCAATACATAGAAAAAATGGCGTCAGCTGCTACTACTCCTAACGAAAAATATGATCTTTACCTTGCCCTCCAACAAATTTTGCCTCAAGCAACACCCGCAGAGGAACCCAAATTACCCCCAGATCAAATGACTGCTGAACCCCAAGCAACACCCACTCCCGTTTCTGCAGTGAATATTGCAGCCGACGAAGCTGCTTGGCGCGCGGCCGCAGGAATCACCCTCCAAACAGACAAACCCGAAACACCAATAAATGCGCCACTCCAACCGGATGCAAGCATTCTGTCATACACCCCGCCGGCAAAAGCGGAACCCGAAGTCCCACCTTTAGTAATCCCGGCTGTCGAACCTCTTCCTCAAACTATAGAAGAGACACCAGCGGCAGCACCACAACCCACACCAATACGAATCGACACACAAAACGCCAAGCTGCAACCCGTAGAAATACCAACAGATGCAAATGGACGTCCCTTAAGGCCGGTCCCAAAAAGAGAAGATGACGCCGTAAGAGGCCTTACCGATGACATCCCCACTACCCCATCCATTTCTTCTTCGGAAGCAGAATTGGCCGCTTAAGATTTTTTCTTTTTAAAAAAACTGGAGAGAACGTCAATCAAAATGATCACAACCATTGGAATAATCAGTGCGCGCCAAAACCAGGACACAAAAAACACCAGAACAATGCCACCGAGAGCCAAAAGTATAAAAAACAGCTTAATCGCCAGGTTCATCTTAAAACTATAAACTTCTGAGGGCTAAAGCTTCAGTTTTAGGCTTCAGATTTACAGGAGCGAGCAGAACATACTAGCCCCCGGAAGTATGTATTCTCTCGCACTCATCCCCCTATTTATCGGGGATATTCTGCGAACGACTATAAGTTGCAATTTGAAGCTAACTCTGTTAGTATACAACCCAAAGGATTTCTGGACAACCCCGGTTGCCAGAGCCTTTTTTTTAGAAGGAAAATGGTCATTGAATACGAAACAGGCAGAGGTATAGATATAGGCGAAACACCAAAAACGACATCCCACCTCGTTTTAAGGTGCATCGACTTTCGCACAAACGCAGCTACTGCAAGATGGCTTGCCCGCCGGGGACACGCTGATGGCAGTTATCACCTATTTGCCTCCGCCGGCGCATCAGGTAATTCGTCTGGATTCCTGGAAGCAGCCTCTCAACATAAGCCCGATTTAATCAAAGTGATTGATCACGAAGATTGTGGATTCTACAAAACAAATGGATTCTATGAGCTATTCGAGGCAGATGGGCACGCCCCTCACGTAGTCCATCACCACAACCTTGAAACGCTAGGCAGCGAACTTCATAAACTAAACACTGGCACCGAATATCGATACAACCTCCTTCCGCTAAACAAAAAAGAAAGAAAGAGACATACTTGCGCTGCCACCACAATAATTTTAGGAGAACCAGAAATTGTAAAAGCTGCTAGCGAAGCCATGAGAGACCTTGGTCTTGCCAATAATCACGATGTAATTGCAAGACCTTACCTACTTTCCCCTCGAGATGAGTCTATCTGGAACGACCTCGAAATATCTCTTAAACTCCATAAACCTAAAAAGATATACATATTCGATAGAAACGAGGCTAATGCCCTAGCTTTAGCGGACAGCGCAAGACAAGTTGCCGGGCATATCCCAGTTGAACCAAAAGTGATTCAACTTGCTGCCTAAGCTCTAAACTCTTGCCCAAACTGCATTATTTTGCTAATATTGCCCCGAAGGACTTATTGGCTTGCCCCATGAGCCCTTTTTTGGAATAAAAAAATATGCATCAGGCAAAACTTTTGGTAATCCATTGCATCGATCTCCGCTTCCAGGAAGCAATCGATGAAGACGTCAAAAAGCAGGTCAAATACGGCGAATTTGACCGCATCGCCTGGCCCGGGGCCTCGATCGACTTTGAAAACGTCAAAAAAGCGGCCGACATTTCGCTTCGCCTCCATAAACCAAACCAAGTAATAATCTACGAACATGAAGATTGCGGCGCATATGGCGAGGATAATGCTTTTGAAACCCACAAAAAAAACGCTCAAAAACTAATGGAAGCCTTAATAGAAGTTAACCCCGCCTTAAATGTTTCAACAAAAATTGCAACATTCGAAGGTGTAAAAGAGCTATAATTTTTGCGAAACAAAAAATACACCGTTTAAACAAAAATATGGAAGTAGCACTCGCAGCAGAAAAAATATTCTCAATAGGCCCAATACCTGTAACCAACAGTATCCTCACAACCTGGATTGTGACTGCAATTTTAATCACCTTTGCCTTTTTGGCTACCCGGAAAATCACCCCTGTCCCCCAAGGCCTACAAAACATCGCAGAGGTTGCAATCGATAACCTGCAGGATTTAGTCTCGTCGGTCGCAGGCGAAAAAACCAAGGTCTTTTTACCTATAATAGCCAGCTTCTTTTTCTTTATTTTAATCGGCAATTACTTTGGCTTACTACCCGGAGTTGGGACCATCGGTTTCTTTAGTATGCATGAAGGCAAGGAGGTTTTCATTCCCCTTTTCCGTTCAATTAATTCCGACTTAAACACTACGGCCGCCCTGGCCCTTGTATCGGTTGTTACAACCCATTACTTGGCCGTCAAATACCTTGGCTTAAAAAACTACCTCGGCAAATTCTTTAGCCTCCACCCCATTTTCCTTTTCGTCGGTCTTTTAGAGTTGGTGGGCGAAGCAACCAAAGTGCTTTCCCTCTCATTTCGGCTTTTTGGAAATATTTTCGCAGGGGAAGTCCTGCTTTCAACCGCATCTGCTAAAATTTTTGCCTTTATCGTGCCTATCCCCTTCTACTTTCTGGAACTGTTGGTAGGCTTTGTCCAGGCTTTAATTTTTGCTATGCTAACTCTAGTTTTTATGGTAATCTTAACGGAAAAGCACGCAGCAGAACATTAAAATCAAAGGAGGTGACTAAGTAATATTATGGAAATAGTACTCGCAAAAGGTGCAGTCATAGCAGTCGGCGGTATGGTCCCGGCACTTGCAATCGGACTCATCGGCTTTAAAGCAATGGAGGCAATCGGCAGAAACCCGGAAGCGTCAGGTAAAATTCTTCCTGCCATGTTAATTGGTATGGCTCTGGCCGAGGCAATCGCAATTTACGCATTGATTCTGGCCTTTACAGGCTAATTTGGTATTTATATCAGCCTTCCGTCTTTGCCGGAATCTGATATTTTTACCGAACCTATTGCCTAAATCATTTAGGGAGGTTCGCTAAAAATGGAAATCTTAAATAGTTTCGGAATACAACCGGTTTTACTTTTGGCGCAAATTGTCAATTTCTTGATAATCATTGCGCTTTTAAGGAAATTTTTCTATGCGCCAATCACAAAGGCCCTGGAAGACCGTAAAAAAAAGATTGAAGAAAGCCTAAAGAACTCAGATGAGATTGAAGCAAGACTTCAAAAAACAAACGAAGACACGGCAAAAATTGTAGCCGAAGCCCAGAATAATGCCCAAATTTTAATTACGGAAGCCAAAAGTGAAGCGGAAAAAATAACGGAAAAGGCAACGGCCGAAGGAAGAAAAATAACAGAAGAAGCATTGGTTGAGGCAAAATCGCAAATTGAAGCCGAAAGGCAAAAGATGCAAAAACAACTGGAACAGGAAACCCTCTCTTTGGTAATCGAAGTTGTTAAAAAGGTTTTGGGTAGAAACTTGAAGGGTAAAGAAAAAATCGATCTAACCAAAAATGCGGTTTCCGAAATAACCAAACAAATACAATGACAGGGAGAAAAAAACTAATTAAAATTGCCAAAATCATGTTCAAAAATAGCCTATCAGGCGGATACTTAGACAACAATAAGGCCAAAAAGATAATCGCGGAAGTTTCCTCCCTTAAACCCACCGGACTTGCCAAAATACTGACAATTTACAAAAGATACCTAAAAGAGCAACTTGCCAGGGAAGAAATCGTAATCGAAAGTGCAACCGCTCTTCCCAACAAAAGCATGGAAAAAGAACTGCTTTTAAAAACCGGAGCCAAAAGAATAAGGTACCAAATCAACATTCAAATGGTATCCGGCGCGAAAATTAAGCATGGTGACTGGTTATACGACGAATCACTTTCCGCCAAACTTGCAAACCTAACACAAGAAATATGAGTGTCTTGGAAGAAATTGAAAAACAAATAGAAAAAAGTAAGCTGACAACAACCCCAAAAAATATTGGTAAGATTGTCGAAATTGGTGATGGTGTAGTTTCAGCTTCGGGTCTTTCGGATGTCTCCGCTCTGGAATTGGTATCCTTCCCTCACCAGATAACAGGCCTGGCACTAAATTTGGAGGAAGATTCGGTCGGTATCATTGTTTTTGGCGATTGGACCAAACTTAAAGAAGGAGACACTTGCCAGACAACCGGCAAAATCCTGGAAGTTCCCGTGGGGGAAGAATTAATCGGCAGGGTCATTGACCCTCTTGGGAACCCATTGGATGGAAAAGGTAAAATTGGTACTAAAAAACATTATCCTGCTGAAAAAATCGCGCCCGGCGTCATTCACCGTCAATCCGTTAACACGCCGCTTCAAACCGGCCTTAAGGCAATAGATTCTATGATCCCAATAGGAAGAGGCCAAAGGGAGCTAATAATCGGCGACCGCGGTCTTGGTAAAACGGCAGTCACCCTGGACACTATCATCAACCAAAAAGGCCAAGGCGTAATTTGCATTTACGTCGCCATTGGCCAAAAAACCAGCAAAATCGCCCAGGTTGTAGCAACCCTCGAAAAATACAAGGCTATGAGCCACACAATCGTTGTTGCCGCCTCCGCTTCCGATTCGGCAACTACCCAATATGTCGCACCCTATGCCGGAGCAGCTATTGGGGAATATTTCATGGACCAGGGAAAAGACGCATTGGTAATATATGACGACCTTTCCAAGCACGCTTGGGCCTACCGCCAGATTTCTCTTCTTCTAAAACGGCCATCCGGCCGCGAAGCCTACCCCGGCGATATCTTTTACCTTCATTCAAGGCTCCTGGAACGGGCAGCCAAAATGAATAAGGAAAACGGCGGCGGATCACTTACTGCCCTTCCTATCATCGAAACACAGGCCGGTGATGTTTCCGCATATATTCCAACCAATGTCATTTCCATAACAGACGGCCAAATTTTCTTGGAAGCAGACGCATTCTATGCCGGCATTCGCCCTGCAGTAAATCCCGGAATTTCCGTCTCGCGTGTAGGAGGTGCCGCCCAAACTAAAATGATGAAGCAGGTAGCAGGGTCATTAAGGCTTGATCTTGCCCAATTCCGCGAACTGGCAACATTTGCCCAGTTTGGCTCGGACCTTGATGAAGCAACTTTAGCCAGGCTTGAGAGAGGCAAAAGGATTGTCGAAATCCTCAAACAACCGCAGTTTTCTCCCTTGGACGCTACCTCACAGGTAGTCTTACTTTGGGCAGTCAACAACGGCTATTTCGATAGTGTCCCAATAGAAGAAATTTCCAAAACCCAGGAAAAAATACTCACTCTTCTTCTAACCAATCAAAAGCTCAAAAATTATATGGACGAAAAGAAAATTATTGACGATTTTGTCGAAAACGAACTTAAAAAAATGCTTGGCTCGAAATCCGCGGGTGACACATCAGGAGGGGCTCATCAAACACCCACAGCTCCAACAACCAAGCCTGAAGCAAAACCTAAAGCAAAACCAAAAAACAAAGCTAAAGTAAAAAAAGGAGGCAAGACTAGTCGCTAGTTGTAAGTGGCTAACAACTAACATATGGCTCAAATCAGGGAAATAAAAAAAAGGATTAAATCAATCCAAAATACCAAAAAGGTAACCCATGCTATGGAACTGGTTGCGGCGGCCAAAATGAGAAAAGCCCAAACGGCAGCAACTTCCTCTCGCCCCTATTCACAAACATTGCACCAAGTGCTAAGAACGGTCAAGACAAAGTCGCACAAAAAATCCCACCCGCTGCTTTTAGAAAACAAAACCTCGAAACAATTGATAATTGTAGTCTCCGCCGACCGTGGTTTGGCAGGAGGTTTAAACATTAATATCTTTAGAGAAATTCTGCGAATGGAAATTAAAGATGCAGAATTCATAACAGTCGGTAAAAAGGCATCAGAATTCGTTGTCAAAACAGGAAATTCACTTACAGCCAGCTATAAATCGGACGAAAAAGGTACAATTGAACTCGCCCGTGAACTCTCAAAAATGTCAATTGATGCCTATGTCAAAAAAGAGGTCTCAAAAGTCACAATTATCTACCAGCATTACCAATCAACTATAAAGCAAGTCCCCACCTGGAGCCAATTACTGCCAATTGATATCACGCATAGCGAGCAAGAGGAAAAAAATGGCCTTACGACTGATTTACTTTTTGAACCCAATGCCGACCAAATCATGGAAACAATCCTTCCCCACCATGTACTGACCCAAATTTATCAGGTACTGCTGGAAGCTAAAGCTTCCGAGCATTCCGCCCGTATGGTTGCTATGAAAAACGCAACAGAGGCGGCAGGAGACCTGGTAGAAGACTTAACTCTTACTTATAATCAGGCAAGACAGGAAGCAATAACCAAAGAGCTGTTAGATATCATAACCGCCCAAAAAGCATTTGAATAATATGAAAGTTACAAAAAACACTGGCAAAATAATTCAAATAATCGGACCGGTAGTTGATTTGGAATTTGCGCGAGGCAATTTGCCGGAAATCTACAACGCCATTGAAGTCAAAACTGCAAACGGCATAAACATTATCCTTGAAGTCCAGCAACATCTCGGGGACAGCCTGGTCAGGGCAGTTTCCCTCGGCTCAACAGACGGACTTAAACGGAACACACCAGCAACCGACACTGGCGCACCAATAAGTGTCCCGGTAGGTACGGAAACGTTGGGAAGAATCTTCAACGTCACCGGCGAACCAATTGATGGCCTGGGTCCTGTAAAGGCCAAGAAGTCCTACCCTATCCACCGACCAGCTCCGACATTAACCGAGCAGGAAACAAAACCGGAAATCCTGGAAACCGGTATCAAAGTAATTGACCTTATTGCCCCATTTATAAAAGGCGGCAAAATCGGCGTCTTCGGTGGTGCAGGCGTAGGTAAAACTGTCATCATTCAGGAACTCATAAACAATATTGCCAAAGAGCACGGCGGTTATTCAGTCTTTGCAGGTGTGGGCGAAAGAACCCGTGAAGGAAACGACCTTTATCACGAAATGAAAGACGCAGGTGTTTTGGATAAGTTGGCCATGGTATTTGGCCAAATGAACGAACCCCCCGGAGCCAGATTTCGGGTTGCCCTCTCAGCCCTCTCAATTGCCGAGTACTTTAGGGATGAGAAAAACCAGGATGTGCTTTTATTCATCGATAATATCTTCCGTTTTGCCCAGGCAGGGTCCGAAGTTTCGGCGCTTCTAGGAAGAACACCTTCTGCAGTCGGTTACCAGCCTACTCTAGCCTCGGAAATGGGTCAACTGCAAGAACGTATTACCTCAACTAAAAAAGGTTCCATTACCTCACTTCAGGCAATCTATGTCCCGGCCGACGATTACACAGATCCCGCTCCTGTTGCTACCTTTGCCCATCTTGATTCGACCATTTCCCTTGAAAGGTCTATCGCCGAGCAGGGTATTTATCCGGCAGTCGATCCGCTAAATTCAACATCAAGGGCGCTCGACCCTCAAATAGTCGGTGAGAAACACTACAATGTTGCCAGAAACGTCCAAAAGGTACTCCAAAGGTATAAAGAACTTTCAGACATCATTGCCATATTGGGCATGGAAGAACTTTCAGACGACGACAAAATTGCAGTCACAAGGGCCCGCAAAATCCAAAGGTTTCTTTCCCAACCGATGTTTGTCGCCGAAACCTTCACCGGCAGAAAGGGTGCCTATGTTCCTATTGAGAAAACAGTGGATGCCTTTGAAAAAATCTTAAACGGTAATTATGATTCCGTTGACGAAAACGAATTCTTCATGCGCGGACAAATTGAAGAAATCAAAAAATGATTCACCTCCAGATAATCACGCCCGAAAAAACGGTTTTTGACGAAGATGTAGATCAAGTCTCACTACCAACCGCAAGCGGCCAAATTACTGTCCTTCCCCATCATATTGGCCTTGTCACATCTATGGAGCCCGGTGCCATTATTTACAAAAAACATCAAAAGGAAACCCATCTAGCGTCAGGTTTTGGCTTTGCTCAGGTAGGTAGTGACGCAATCAATGTCCTTGTCGACCTGGCAGCACCGGAAGAAGAATTAGAAGAAAAAGCCATTGAAGAAGCCAAAAAACAGGCAGAGGAACAAATGAAGCAAAAACATTTACTCTCGGAAGAAGAATACGCAACCGCAGCCGCAAACCTACAGAAGGCTCTGGCCCAGCTCAAGATTAAACGCCGCCATAGGAAAATTTAATGGCCGAATATAGATCAATCACAATCTCCGGTCCGGTTGCAACAGGTACAACCACAGCAGCCAAAACCCTCGCCCAACAACTTAACCTCGAATATCACAGTGCAGGGGAATTCTTCCGGCAATATATGAAAAGCCACAACATTCCTTTACCCAATAAGGAAGAAATCCCCGACGACGTCGAGCGTTCTCTAGACCAAGAGTTAACCACATTACTCAAGTCAAATAAACTATTGGTCATAGATGGTCTATACGCCGGATATTTTGCAAAAGATATGCCTCACGTCATAAAGGTTAAACTCACGGCAAGTGAGGATATTAGGATCAAAAGAGCGCTCAAGCGCAGCCAAGACGAAACAGCAGAAGATGTCAAACGCCGTGACGAGGCACATGACCTTAAATTCCGCAAACTCTACGCAAACGAAGATTTCCTCGACCCAAAATTCTTTGACCTAATAATCGACAACAGTAACCTGGCACCGGAAGAAGTTGTAGCAAAAATAGCAGAAAAATTTAAAGAAACCCCTTAACTAATCCGCCTACCGGAAAGACCGAACTTTGCGTTTAAGGACTTCAAGAAATGCTCCTTATCGAAATAACCGAACTTTACCCGCTTCAAAGCTCTCTTGATTGTTATAATATCACCCTTTTTTAAGCCAAAATTATCCTGACCGTCAATCACAAGTGAAACATCTTCCCCTTTGGTCACTTTTACTTCAACCTCCATATCTGGTGAAAGTAGTACTGAGGGAATTGGTAGTCCAATTGGGTTAATCGGTGTAACCAAAAGGCAATCCAAACCGGGATCAACAATAGGTCCGCCAGCCGAAAGTGAATATGCAGTTGAACCCGATTGTGTCGCAATAATCACTCCATCCCCATAAACCTTTAATAATTCTCCTCCATTAACCTTGATATCCAAATCAACAACCCTAAACTGACTCTTTATTGCAAACTCATTAACCGCTCTAAAAACACCCTTTTTACTACTTGTTTCACATTCAAGGGTTATCCGATCGGAAACAACCACTTCTCCCGCCATAACCATATCGACCGCCTTTTCCCAGTCATCGCTTTCTACGGCCGTTAAAAAGCCCAAATTACCTGTATTTATACCTATAAAGGGAATGTCCAAAGAAGGATGTGCACACGCCTCGTGAATTAAAGTACCATCACCCCCTAAAGAAATTACATACTGGCTGCCTTCAAGGTTTCCCTCATCCAAAACCTCGCAGCCTTTTTGTTTTAAAAGTTCAATGATTTTAGACGCCAAATCCTTTGCTTTTTCGTTTTCGCCTTTAAAAACAACTCCAACCTTCATAATGAGGAAATTATATCAATAATCTTTAGAAAAAAACCTAAGCGTGTTAAAATTGTGCGCACAGGGCCTGTAGCTCAGCGGTTAGAGCGCTACTCTTATAAAGTAGATGTCGATGGTTCGATCCCATCCAGGCCCACAAATATTACGGCAGGCAGGAAGATTCCGAAGTCGTCCCCCTAACCTTTCCGTCTTCCGACCGCCAGCAATAACTCTTTGTGCCCAAAACTGCTGCTTTTTGTCCATCACCAACTGCTAAATACTTATAATCACCAATATTAATATTTTTAACCTCTCCGCTTTTAACAAGCATGTCTAAACTCTCGGGATATTTTCCATTCTCCACATAATATATTTCCAGAACCTGAGAAATCTGCGATAAGTTATACCGCAAAACGACATCCATAGCCTCCTCTTGTACATAAGAACCAACACCCAGTGTACCAACTAAAATCACCCCAGCAATTATAGGCATTAGAAAAAACATTTAATTTAATGGGGGGCAGTACAAGCTAAAAATTAGAGGCGCGAGCGGTGGACAACCTCCGCCGAGTCAAACTCGGCTGCCACGTTTGACGTGGGCGCGTCAACCACATTAACATCACGTCCATAACGAAGTCTAGATAGCTATTTGATCATTCTTAATCAACAAAAACAATTATGGACATGTCGTATAACCGGCACGAGAATCCTCAGCTCTACCATAAGATGTTCTGTACACGTAATCATTCCCACTTTTACCAAGTCTCGTCCAAACAATTGCATCTACTTTATTATTCCCATATAAACACCTTTCATAAGGATAAAAAGACGAGTCGGAACCATCAGGAGGAACAGGCAAACTTTCCAAAAACCCTTCTGAAACTAAGTCTTGCAGCTGTTTTGGGTAGTTTCTATTTTTGGAGTAGTAAGATGATAAGGCAAGGCCTATTTTACCTACGTCTAATTTTCTTCTCAAATCAGTCTCCCTTAACTGATCAGCATTGGTAACTCCCGCCTTTGCATACTTTTCTTTCTTTAAATGTGCGGAATTTAACAAAGCCGCACTATTTACTGTAAAGACAACAATCCCAAATAGCAAAATTAAAACGATAATTAAATAGCGAAACCTCCCATACAAATAAAAACCCACAGGCATTAACCCAACCAAAACGGGCAATGTATATGCAAGTTTATACGAATTTTCCAGACCGCTGACATTAGGCAGAACCGGTAACAGGAAGTCTGGAGGTGCAAACCTTGTCGCATCAAGCGGTATCGCAAGAATTATAAAAAACGGAAAAAGACCGAGAAAAACAATACCTATCTCAGCTATTTTAATGCCTAAAATAATCAGAATTATAGTAAAAACTACGGCTTTCGGATTAAATTCGAACTTACTTAACGGATTCATGTTGATCAATAACACTCGTTCCTGCAATTTTGTCGTGCCATGCCCTATTATCTTTATCTATAAATATCCAAACAAACCCCAGCAATAAAGCAATTGTTGACAAGATCTTCCCAATTGTTTCTCTCAAAATAACTTGAATCCAATTTAAATCCGCACCATCCACAGATACCACACGAATACCAACAACCTTTTTCCCTAAAGTCTGACCGTACTCAGCCGTAAAAAACACGTAATATAACCAACCTATTGGAGCAAACGAAAAAACCTGCAAGATTGATTGCGGCAAACCCACAATTAGAAAAGCGTTCCTCAGAAAACTTCCCACTATTGCCAATATGCTTAGATCAATTATAAAAGCTAAAAGCCTTTTTGCTGGATGCGCAGGAACCAATTCACTTGTAACCAAAGAATTAATTAAATTACCGCCAGGGCTGGGGGGGGCTGTTCCTGCACGCCTTGTGCTGGCACCGCTGCAATGTTTGGAGTTACTGGGGGCAAATTACCTTGAAGTAAATTGTCTTCTGACATAATTTCATAGTAGCACAACACAAACTGCCCACCCACACCTATCTCTTCTTAGTAATATCATGAGTTCCAATGCTGCGCAGCAAAATTTCGTCCGCTTCTATCTGAAACGTAAAACGATAGAATTTGTCTATTCTTCCTTCCCAAGTATCACCAGCCCCTTGAATTTTCTTCGCTCGAATAGAAGGGTGCCTTAAATCAGAAGCCAGGAGCAATAAAACCCTATCAGCTTTTTTCTGGATAAATTTTGGCAATTTCTTATAAGACTTCTTAAAAGAAGAAGTATAAGCAAACCGCATTACTGATGAAGATCGCTAATCAAACGATCCATTGAGGAAAAAGTTTTAGTCTTACCTTCCTTGATTGATCTATCAGCAGCCTTTTCTTTTGCTTGCCATGATTTCGACCAAAACCATGCTTGCGATTTGGAAATTCTTACTGCTTTTTTAATTTCTTTCCTAACAGCTTCAAGCTCTCTTGAAAGTTTTTCAACCTTTTTGACAATATTGGCATGTATTACTATCTGATCCATGAACAAATTATACCATAGCCGCAAGGCTCTACAGCCTTGCCCTATGCACAATTTCCGCATCGACAACATTAACATCCCGGCCGTAGCGAAGTCTAGATAGCTGTTTTATCATCTCCGCAATCCTTGGATCTTTTTCCACCTTAGAAAGGTCCCGTGTTGTGTCCAGCGAAAATGGCGGCACCGGTTCGTTTCTGACAATTGTCTTGGCATACGCATGAAACCTTTCCACATTTATAAGGTCAGTTTCGTTAAAAACCGGTGTAAACTCATGCTGCAGGTAATTAGCATCGGTTACCCCAATCCTAAAACTGACTATTGTCCCGACGTTGCCAAAAATAGCATTTTTAACCTCTTCTTCAATTTGCCCGATAAACTGGTTGGCAACAATAAGGTTCAGCCGGAATTTTCGGGCCTCAGCCAGAATATCTGCAAACGTTTCCGTTGCAAAGTTTTGAAACTCATCAACATAAAGGAAAAAGTCTCGTCTTTGCTCTTCGGGCATATCCTGCCTGCTCATTGCGGCAACCAGAATTTTGGGGACCAAAACCAAACCTAGGAAGTTAGAATTTTCCTCCCCTACCCGGCCTTTTGAAAGATTTACAATCAAGATCTTTTTGTTGTCCATAATATCCCTCAGATTAAAGGCACTATTTGATTGCCCAATAATGTTTCTCATCATTCTGTTTGTTACAAACCTGCCGAATTTGGAGACGATATAATCCAAAACCTCAGATTTATGGAAATCGGAAGTCTGGGCGATCTGGTCTGTCCAGTAACGCCTTACCACCGGATCACTAACTTTAGGCAGCAGTTCCTGGACATAATTTGCATCTGTCAAAACCCTGACAACCTCAACAAATGTATTACCTGGCTCACTCATAACAGTCAGCATCGCGTTTCTAATTGCATGCTCAAATCTCGGACCGATAATACCGGTTTTGTGCGGGTCGTAAAGTTTATACATCAAGCCTACTATGTAAGTGGCCACAAAATGCTTCTCCTGCTCCGTTGTCGCCTCCAACATGTTCATGCCAATAGGCCGCTCTGTGTCGGCAGGATTAAAGTAAATAACATCCTCAGCCCTCTCCGGCGGGATAGAAGACAAAATATCCTCGGCAGCATCACCATGGGGATCGATAAACGCGACCCCATGCCCAGCTTTTATGTCCTGAAGTATCATGTATTTCAAAAGCTCAGTTTTTCCGGTACCGGTCTTACCGATAATGTAAACGTGCCTTCTTCTGTCATCCTCGGAAATAAACACCTCTTTTGTACTACCACGGTAAACACTCTTGCCTAAGTGAAGCCCTGAGGAAGGAATCTGTGCCGGAGCCGGTGCCCTCTTAGCATTAACCCAGAGTATCCCAGGAGTCTCCACGCTTTTGTTTGGCAAATGGAAAAGTGAAGCCAGTTCTTCCGTATTCAAAACCCCGTATTTTCCAAAAAGCGGGATATAGCGGTAAACAAAATCAACTAAAAACTGCTTTTTGAAGCGGATTCCTGCCCCCGAAAAACCGTTGTATTCGGAAGTAAATTGGGAAAAAGTCGATTTAATATTATCAAGGTGAACTTTTGCCTCTTCATCAGTTTTAGCAGAGACTACAATCCTAACTACAACGTCAAATCCTACCTTTGAGATTTTATTCTCGATGGCCTCCATTTTTTTCGGCTCCGGAGGGACTTTGCCTTCATTTTTAGGGGAAAGCTCCGCTTGTTTTGTTTTTGAAATATACCTTTTGCCTGCAGACCGCCATTTACCGTCGGCAGGAACAGCCAGAATCTGCACGGCAGCCCCCTCTCCGGGAGACATCTTGGCCAAAGCGGAAGTTATCTGGCTCAGGGGGTCGGTTGCCAAATCTTTATACGTTTTGACCGGATAATAATTAGCGCTTTTTAATTTAAGTGCCGCAAAAGCAAGTTTTCCGTCTTCGGAAAATATATTGTATTCTTCAGTTTCGCGGACATCGGCCCCCGGGTACGCACCATGGATCTGCTTTTCAACCAAGTCCTGTAAAGATTTCGGGCATGAAATGTAAAACTTTATCTCCTCTGGCGAGGCTACTAATTCCAGCGAAAAATGATCCTGTGTCGTTAAAAACGAGAACGTAGAGCCCTTATATATAGAGTATAAAGAGGCAAACATTTGCTCAGCCGCATCTATTTTAATTTCATTATCCCTGGGGACCGCCACACAAAGAAGTACAAAATCTAAAGACCTTTGTTCCCGATCCTTATTTCGCATCCAGACTACCCAAAGATATCCTACCCCGGCCGCTACTAAGACCAAAACAAAAAGTGCTATCCCCAAAAACCCCAAAGAACGCAAAAACAACTCAAATGTGGAAAGGGCATCAATTTGCCCCAACCCCCCTGAAGGGTTTTCAATCGGCATTTTTATTCACTCCTTCCCCGTTATCCGAAGCCTTTCTAAAAATAACTTTTTTTGCATGCTTATGCGCCAGCTTTATCATTCTGCCAATAAGCATTACAAAAGCCGCCAGAGAAGAAACCCCAATAATTCCCTTATCCGAAATACTTCCGCTGACTTTTACTTTTTCGCCTTGTATATATTCCTCCTCAGTCAAAGGCAATTCAATTGTAGACCCCATAGCCGCCGTTTTACTGGCTTCCTTTTGGGGTGAAACTACACCACTGTCCTCAACATCCTGTGGTATCGTTGGGTGAGGCTGGGAAAGTCTTGCTTCTTTCCCCAATGACTCTTGGACTTTGCGCTCTGCTTCCCGGTCCTGTTGTTCGGAAGCCTCCGAAACTTCATCCAAAAGCTTCTTTTCTTCAGCTCTTTGCGGTTCAAGCTCTTTGCTGATAGTAGCCGGTGCGACTACGGGTATAACGTCGGTTTTGGCTTTCTGGTCGTCTGTTTGAGCGGTTGGGGTGGGCATGGGCAAACTAAACCTTTACTGATGATAATTATACCTGAAGTTTCTACTTCTGGTACATCCGGAATTGCGAGGTAATTAGCGGATATATCTCATCACGAAGTGATGGGATATGGAAATTTACTTCTTTTTACTTTTCTGAAGGAAAATAGACTCGTAAACAAGGCCAAATAACCCTCCTACTAAACTGCCCACAACATAAATAATAAGGCTTGCACTCTCCCTTGAAAGTATTGCCGGGCCTAAAACACGTGCGGGGTTAAAAACAGCACCGGACACGGGCGAAGCTACAATAGTCGCCGCAACTAAATAAAACCCGAGAACCAGGGGCCCAAAACTCACAGGGCCGCCACGGTCAACCATCGTCCCAAAAACAGTAAATACCAATCCCGCCGTCAAAATCGCTTCAACTATAAATGCAGTCTGTGCAGAAATACCCAGCCCAAAAGAAGGCTCACCAAAACGAAACTGTACAGAATCCTGCCCGAATAACAAAAAAAGTACCTCGGCTGCCAAAAGGCTTGCTAGAATTTGCGCGGCAATAAAAAAGAAGGCCTTAGGCCCTGAAAGTTTTTTCACCAGCCACAAAGAAATTGTAACTGCCGGGTTTAAATATCCGCCAGCAGAATGCAAAGTTACATAAAGCAAGGCCGTGTAAATAAACCCAATGACAATAGCCGCCTCAAGAACGTCTCCTTTGCCGTAAAGGGAACCTAATAATAAAACCCAGCTGGAAATTAAAACCAGAAAAAAAGTCCCCAGGAACTCGGCAACATACGACCTCCATGGGCTTACCCATTCCCGAAAAAACGACACACTGGCCATGGGAAGATTAGATCACCTTTATAAGGTAATTGTCAATGACCTCTAAAAAGTAACCTTTCTACTGCACCACAATCTGGCCATTCTGGGAAGAATTAAGGTGATTATGGTACTTGTAAGTTCCCGCCGATGTAATCCCGCCGATGTAAAAGTAATGCTTTTGCTCTCACCCGGATTAATTGCCCCAATATTTAAAACCGGGTACAGGTTATGTGCCGGATGCGGCGCAGAATTCACCTGTACAACATTATTGGACGTATTGTTAAAAGTGACAACTTCACCTACCTTAACGTTTAGCGGGTTAGGCGAAAAGCCAGTGTCCGTATAAGTTATTGTGTTTGCCAAAGCAGGCGCGCTGGAACTTTCGGTAGTAGGGATCTGACCCGTTGCTGTCTTTTGACTTGCTGTCTTACTGCACGCAGTAAGTACCAGTGCGCTTGCAACAACCACAGAAACCATCAATAATTTTTGGATTTTCATAAATTTCACCCCCTTTCGCATGAAGAATTACTTTAACAGAAAAAAACAGCTGTGGTCAAGACGTGCAGACTATACCTTACCCGCGGAGCCAAAAATGTCTATTTTATTCTCGACAACTGCCGAGATTGCCAAAGATATTTCAGGAGAAAAACTGTAAACTTTATATTCTTTAGGATTTTCCCCGAGTTTTTCAACTAAAGCATCTTTGTATGCAATCCTAAGTTCGGTATTTATATTGACCTTAACGATTCCCGCCTTTATTGCTTCTTTTACTTGTTCAGCCGGAATTCCCGATCCGCCATGAAGCGATATAAAAGTGTCCGGCAATACCCCTTTAATTTGCGTTAAAAGGGCCATATCCAAGTCCGGCTGCGTCGGAAAAGTACCATGGACATTGCCAAAAACGGCAGCAAAGATATCAATCCCTGTTTCTTCCACAAACCTGGCAGCCCTTTTAGGGTCACTATAGCTTTGCCTGATTACCGCTTCGTCTACTTGCTCTTCATGGACTTCGCTTGAACCCCCAAGTCTATCCATTTCCCCCTCAACTATAATTCCCTTTGAGTGTGCAGCCGAAACAACTTCCTTTGCACTTTTTACATTCTCTTCAAGATCTAAGCTTGAACCGTCAAAATGCACCTCGTCAAATCCGGGTTGGTTTATAGCCGCGCGGCAGTCCTCCACCGTTTTGCTATGGTCAAGGTTCAAAAGTATCGGTATCTTATATTCAACCATCACAGGAGAATTTTTGTTCTTTGCAGCCATCAAAATTCCCTTGAAAATCTCAAGATTGTCAACATTGAAAGCACCAATTGCGAAATTCTCCTTTTGGGCTTTTTCGAACCATTCACGCGATGTCATCCTTACTAAATTATTACATAATTCGCATTCTATTTTTAATCCTAAAACATAAAATACGCTCGAACATGAAAAGAACCGCCCTAAAAAAAATGATTGAAAATAGCCTTGCTTATCAAATATATAAACTGATAACAATGGAAATTTAGGAGAGAAAATGAAGTTCGGAGCCAGAAACATACTATTAAACATAACTAACGCTGTATTGATAATACTTATGCTGTTTCTAAGCGGAAGAATTTTATTGAAAATGTTTTCGGCAAATCCTCAAACCCCATTTGTTGTGTGGGTTTATAACGCAAGCGATTTCCTGATGATACCCTTTAGGGGAATCTTTAGAAGTGTGCCTGTAACAACAGGCGGCGTGATTGATATTCCCGCCCTTTTTTCTATTGCAATCTACTTAATTTTGGGATTAGTCGTAACTTACCTAATTCAAATGACATCAAGCGAGCAAGAAGAGGATATAAACGAAAAGCATACTTTCGAACACCACAGAGGTCTTGAACATCACAAAGAGAACGTGCACACACACCTGCATTAACATGGCAAAATACAGCAAAACGGCACAAAGCACTGTTGAAGAAACAATGCATAAATATAAAAAGGGAGAGCTCAAAAGCGGGAAAGGCGGTCTAAAGGTTAAGAGTCGAAAACAAGCAGTGGCTATTGGACTTTCAAAAGCCCGCGAGAAAGGTGTAACGGTACCTAGGGCTCCTTAATCTCTGAGCATATAACCATAACCACGCACCGACTGAATTAAAGACTTCTTAAATCCTTTGTCAACTTTTCTCCTTAAATAACCAATGTAAACATCAACTGCCCTAGTTTCCATATCGGGCGAATACATCCAAACCCTGGAAAGTATCATGTCTCTTGATAAGACCTGACCCTTGTTAACCATTAGATATTCCAAAAGCTTAAATTCTTTAGGTGTAAGGGTAATTTTTCGACCCGCCCGCCTAACCTCAAAAGTCTTCTCATTAATTTCTAAGTCGCCTACAACTAATTTATCTGAAGTTTTTAAGCGATTAAGGCGTGCCTTAATCCTTGCCAAAATTTCATCGATATTATATGGCTTGGACACATAATCATCTGCCCCCAAACGGAAACCGCTAACAACATCAGCACTTGTCCCTCTGGCTGTTAAAATAATAACCGGCAAATCAGGATACATTTTTCTGGAAGCAGAAAGCACGGTTTCACCGGAAATATCAGGCAAGCCTAAATCCAAAAGCACAATGTCCGGTCTGAATTTTTCTAAAAATTTTATAGCCTCGGCCCCGGTACCTGCGGAATTAACGGAAAAACCATCATCTACAAGGAGCTTTATCAGCACCTCTCTCTGGTTTTCGTCATCTTCAACAATAAGTACGCTTGAACTCATTTATCAAGTGAGATTATAACAGCAAAAGACAGGTTCGCAATACTCAACCCTTCTTACCTTATTCTTACAACAATAAGGTTTTATCTTAACTGTTAAAAGGTATCATGGCCTCAAAACATGAACATCCTTACTTGGATAGTATTCGGACTAATAGTCGGCACGGCTGCCAATATAATCTTCCCTGACACCTCAAGAGGCGGGATAGCAGGAGCAATACTTTTAGGCGTAGCAGGTGCCGTTGTTGGTGGATGGCTTTCAACAATTTTTCTAGGTCAAAATGTTTCAGGCTTTAACCTGACATCACTTATAATCGCGGTTGGCGGCTCAATCCTATTGTTATTATTTGGAAGATACTTAAGGAGAACCTAAAAGAAAGGAGGTAGCATGGCAAGCAGAAGAGGCAGAAAGAAGAGAAGGTCCGGATCAATGGATCAAGGGTCCGAGCCCTCCCAGGAAGAGCAACAAAGCTCTTACTAACTAAAAAGCCGCGTGCACGCGCAAAAGTTGTCTAAAGTTAAAATGAAATCAAAAAAAATAAAATTTTCAAGTTTTGCAATTGGCAAGCATTCAATTTTCGGACTTGCAAATAGCAAAGTATTTCACGCCTACAAATCTAACATCCACCCTAGAAAATATGAGGAGAACATGATAGAAAAGTACTTCGTCCACAATATTTCAAAATAGTAAGAAAATTCAACTTTTAGATGTTAATTTGGGCAGATAAAAATTTACAATTGTGCGTCCAGCGCGTGATCTAACCTCTATTTTACCCCTGTGCATTTCGATAATCGATTTAGTTAAAAACAAACCCAACCCCATCCCATGCCGGCTGGAATTTCCGCCTTTATAAAATCCTTCGAATATCCTTTTTTTATCTGCCTTTAAAATTCCAACCCCCGAATCTTCGACAGAAATCACATAATGCGGATGGCTGTAGTCAAGCTTCATTCTAATTTCCTTACCGGAAAATTTCGCCGCATTATTGAGTACGTTTAAAACAGCCTGCAACAGTTTATCAAAATCGGCCATAACTTCTCCCGACTCGCCCCGCAATTTGTTCTTATAAATTAATCTTCTTTGCGGATATTTAACCTTAAAATTGATAATTGCCCTCCTCAACACTTCATTCAGGTTAAAAATTCTCCATGTGTATTGGAGCTTTCCCGATTTAATTGAATCAAGCTGCAGCAGCTCGTCAAACATATGAACAAGCCTTGTAGTCTCATCTCGCAATACCTTCACCCACCTGTAATCGGGCTTTTTCTTGGCAGCCACAGTTCTTTCTATAAGCTGAGAGTAAGAATTAATTGTTGTCAAAGGTGATCTAAGCTCGTGCGAGGCCATAGAAATAAAAAGGTCTCGTGTTTGTAAAGACTCTTCAAGCTGTTTGTTAAGCTGAGCTTTTCTAATTGCCATCATTGCTAATGACCCGAATATTTTAAAAGCGTGGCGCTTTCTCTCATTCAGCTTCACTTCTGAAAATGAATCTAAAGCAATGTACCCCATTTTATTGCTGCGATAATAAAGGGGGATAAAAACTACGGACTTTATGCCCCAATCAAGGATATTTGGGTGAAGCCTCATAAGCTTATCCACATCCACGACTGTCGGCTTGCCTTCCCGAAGTGCTCGCGCCGCAAAGTGTCGCTTATCGGATTCAATTCGAAACATCTTTCGAGAGCTATCCCAAACACGTTCTAGTCTCCTGCCGTTTCGAACAAAAATGGAAGCATATTGGGAATCGAAAAGTCTCATTGCCTCATTTCCTATAGTCTGATATGTCTCGTCAAGATTAAGAGGTGTTAGAAAATGGACTGTGGATTTGTACAAATTCTCAAGAAATAGCTCATTTTCAGCTTTTTCGACTTTGCCGTTTTTCATAATAACCAACATTAAGAAGCTACATAATACTACAAGCTTGCAAACCTAACAAAAACAGGATCAGAAAAAACTTGCTGGACATAAATGATAGAATGTATGTTCGCCATGACTGAAAATTCACCCGGCCTCACACCATATACGCCAGAAACACCTCTCACAGTTAAAGATTCGTACTTCAGAGCTCACGTTGAAGGTAACCAATATTTCCCCCAAAAAATGCGAGTTATCCGTTTATTTGTCGGCTGTGCAGTCATAATTGACCCCCCGGCTGATTTCCAAAACCTAAGGACTTCCCGTATTTCGGATGTACAAATCGAAGAACTAGCTGCTGAAATGAACGCTAGCCATGAGGCAAACCGCATAATGAGATTCAGTGAAGGATCCCCTGAATTGGCAAAAATGGGAAACAGGCCAAGTATGGCAGTCCGCCGGGAAAGACTCCCTCAGCTATGGCAAAGCGACATCGATGGTGTTCTAAGGATGATCCATCAGAAGGTTGCCGGTGGACCACCATTACCTGCCGCTGAGGACGTCAACACGGGACAGGTCACACCAATCAGCATCGAGGCAGTCGAACAAATCAATCGCTACTGGCAAGATCCAAAAAAACAAGTTGAAATTAGGTTAATGCAGGACTCTGCCCGCTTGATTCAAGATATTTTGCATGAAAATGATGGTAAATTTGTTCGCATGGTCTCTTATCTTCGTCAAGCTGCCTTAGATCACGAAAAACTCGAAAGAGGGATTTTGGGACTATACCTAGATCCCCACTCCAGAAAACTTCTAACCCAAGTTTACGGCACAAACGGAACGTTTAACTCGCAAACCTTCACCCGCTTTTTGGAGGATACACAAAGTCTTAACATTACACCAACTCGTCAAACAGCCCAAAATGACGTTATTTTTAAATTACTCAAAAATGCTATTCAAATGGAAGTGAAGAAGGCTAAGCTGCCAATGCCGTTCGGGCTGGACTACACAATAGAGGAACCTTCACATCAATATCCATCAACTACCCCTGCTTCTTTTTCTCCTTAAAATCGTAATACCTTTTAAGTCCCCAATATCCGTTTACTCCTGCCCAAATAAAAAACGGCAAAAAAAATGCCGACTTAAAATTTAAAGCGGTCCCCCCTAGCTCTACACCCTCCCCGACAAAAACCAACATCACCATAAACTCGGCAATGGAAACCAAAGTAACAAGAGCCGCCGACCGGATTGAAGTAAAAAGCCATAAAAAAGCAATCGGCCCAAACATAAGCATACCCATAACCATACCGTTGAACAAAATTTTGTTTATTAGAAGGTCCCAAAGGTTAAGGAACAAAAAAATAAAGACTAAATTAGCCCTAAAATAGAATTTCTCCGGTTTCATCTTGCCTTTTCGAATTCTTTAATCTTATCAAGCCGCGCCTCATGCCTTCCGCCTTCGTATTCTGTCTCCAAAAACAACGTTACAGCTGCTTTTGCATCATCAGCACTCTGGAATCTTGCCCCCAGTGAAAGCACATTCGCATTATTATGCAGCCTTGCAAGATGAGCAATTTCATATGGATTAGAGCTCTGCCTCCCGCTAATATCGGCCGCTTCCTTAGGCCTTACAGGGCCATAAAATAAAGCTGCGCGAATGCCCTTAACTTTATTTGCTGCTATTTGTTCCGCCTGGCCGGAGCCCCCAATGACAATACCTAAGGAGTCAGGATCTGCCGAAACCTTTTTTGCGCAGGGAATTACAAAATCCGGATAATCATCCTTCTCATTCATCTCGAATGCCCCGCAATCTTCCACTTCGTACCCTTTAATACCCAAATACTGGATCAATTGTTTTTTAAGATAAAAACCGGCATGGTCGGAAGCAATGTATACCTTCATAGATAAAATCTTACATAGATTACAGGGTTACTGCAAATTATACTTGCGGCAGACTTTGGTTAATCTTCTGCTTACTTTGATCATCATCAAGACCCTTTTGGACTTTTGATTCTTGCTTCTTGTACTCTTCATACTGTTTCTGGATAAAAAATATTAGGCCAGAAATAACAATTATGATAAAAACCAAAACAATATAAATTCCGATAACTCTATACTCCGAAAGCACAAACCTGCCTGCATCAAAAAGAAGCCTTATTAGAAAAATCAAAGAAGTTATGAAATAAGGTAACGTTATAACACCATACCTTGTACCCTTCCCTTTAAGGGAAAAGTACAGTAAAAGCGCAATAAATGTGGCAGGACCAACAAAAACCGTTCTAATTAAAAGTCGCGATAGCTCGACAGTAGCATCGTAAACATACTTATTCCCTCCGGCCAAGTTTCCCAAATCATTCCAAGCCTGTTCAAAAAGAAAAAGAACTGCCAAAACTAAAAAGACTGTAAGGATTAAAGATAGAGGAGATAGATCATCAGGGCCTATTCCTTTCAAGGCTGGAATACTGTTTCTTACAAAAACCCAAACTATATAAACTACGAGACCCCAAAAACCAAGCCAAAGCAAAGTTGTAATACTTCCAAAAATCAAATAGTCCACAACTTAAATATACACCTCAAAATTTCAGGCAACAAGTTGTTTGAGGTCAAAATCAATCTTTTGTAAATCATCAATGTATTTTGCAATATCAACCCTATTTTTAACAGCCATTGTGATTGGTCCAACATCAGCAGGATTATTAACAACAGTTGCCCCAATTATTCTGAAAATTCCATTATATTTCTTAACAAATATTCTTGTTACCTTACCTTCTTTGGAAGATCCCCGCACTATAATCCGGTCCCCAAAATCAGGCTCTGTTACACCGATAAACGAACACGACCCGTTGTTTGGTGGAAGAAAAAAGCTGATTGAATAAGAAGACGCAGTCTCAAATTTGGTTCTCTCCCCACCCATTGTTTTGCCAACGGCTGACCCTTGCGTCGTTGCATTTGTCCAGTTACCAACCAAATGTTTCCTCTCAAAAACCGGATCGTAAAACTCCGCACAATCACCTGCAGCATAAACATCCGGCAAATTTGTTTCAAGATACTCATTCGTGACAATTCCCTTGGCAATTTCAATCCCGGATCCCGCGAGCCACGAAAAATCACTTTTTATCCCTATCCCGACTCCTATAATATCCGCTTCATATCTATTGCCGGATTTGGTGACAACTGCTTTGACTTTTCCATTATCACTTTCAATACGGTCCGGTTCCTCATGTGTTTTAACAAATACGCCGTTTTTCTCAAGAGTCGAAACAACCACACGGCTTGACTGCTCGTCGAGTTTTTTAGACCAGTAATAATCTCCACGCACAAGGGTTGTTACCTCCTCTATTCCGTTCATGCGAAAACAGGAAGAAAACTCGAGTCCTATAAAACCGCCGCCAATTATTACTGCGCGTTTTGCACCTTTGGATTTTGCGATAATCTTCTCGCCGTCTTCAACTGTGCGCATGTAACAAACCCCGTCAGCATCAGATCCGGGAACCGCAAGCGGCACAATGTAACCACCAACACAAATCAAAAGTTTTCCGTACCCAATTTCCTCACCATTTGATAAAGTCACTTTTTTGGAACTAACCGCCAACCTCTGAGCTCTAACACCTCTTACCAACTCAATCTTCCGCTCCCCATACCATTCCGGTTTTTTCAAAAACATCTGCTCTCTCGTTATTTGATGCCGGATGTAATTTGGCAAGAGAACCCTCGAATATTGTTCATGATCTTCATCGGTCACAATTGCAATCGAAGCATCAGGCTTTAAATTTCGGATTGTCTCCGCCGCCGTTGTTCCAGCCGCTGAACCACCCACAATTAAAAAATCAACATTTCTCATTTCAACAATTTAGCAATATAGCAATTATCTAACCAGCCCCTCCACAAAATATCCAACTATATATGCAGCAACCGCAGCGGAAGATCCCACTAGAAGGACTTCCAATCCACCCCTTACCCAGGAAACCGTAGTAATTAAGGTGCGGAAAGCCCCGGCGGCAAATAGCGCAATTCCTCCCAAAACAACCGAGATTAAAAACGTGTTTGGTAGGCCTGGAACCACGAAAGGCAAAAGCGGAATTATTCCGGCCACAATAAAGGCGCAAAAAGTAACCAAACCGTGTTTTCGGGGGTCCTCCTTTCCGGATTCAATAATACCCAGCTCGTCCTTCATCATTACATCCAGCCAGACATTTCTGTTGGAAGTAACAATCTCAACTGCCCGCTCAAGATCTTTTCCCCGGAAACCCTTTTTTTCAAATATCTCCCTAATTTCTTCAACTTCAATCTCCCTTAAATGGTCAATCTCCCACTCCTCTTTTTTCCTTTGGGCCCTGGCGTAATCCTGTTCCGACCTTCTTCCCAAATAATTGGAAGCGCCCATAGAAAACCCGTCCGCAACGATATTTGCAAAACCCAGAATCAAAATTACGACAGGTGAAAGGGAAGCTCCGACAGCGCCCGCAACAACCGCAAATGTAGTAATAATCCCGTCATTTGCACCGTAAATAAAATCGCCAATATACTTCCCTGCAGTATGCCGATGATAAAGGTTTTCATGTTTCCTATACTGCTCATTCTCACTTAAATATTTTTCTTTCCGCGCCAAAACTTCCTTTAGATAGCCGTCAATGTTTTGTTTCACTGCCTTTTCCGTCATGGACTTATTTTAACAGCTTATTCTCAATTTTTGACTTTTGAATTTTGACTTTTGAATTTAATCTAGGGGTATTCCTGCTCGCCACTCTCAATATTTTCCAAAATTATTGCCTTTGTCGGGCAAGACTCGGCCGCCAGTTTGATAGTTTCCGCCTCATCTCCGCCATCATCTATCACAATTGCCTTATTCTCCCCGTCCAATTCAAACGTCTTCATCGCCAGCGCCACGCAACTTGCGGCGCCTATACAAAGGTTACGATCGATTTTAATTCGATACTTTTTACTCATAAAATTTTCTAATCTAACCCTCTAGTGGCTAATATCTAATTTCTTAACTGCTTCCAGTGCCAGAAACGCACATTTAAGCCTAGCCGGTGCTACTTTTCCACCAATCAGCTTCAAAACATCTTTCCCAGTGATTTTGGAAAGCGCCGAGATTTTCTTATTCCTGATATTTTCCGATAAAATCGAAGCAGATGCAATAGATATAGCGCAACCGGATCCGGTAAACCTTGCGTCTTTGACCTTGCCATCATCAATCTTAAAATAAAAAGTCACTTCATCTCCGCACAAAGGGTTCACCTGTTCTATCACCAAATCAGCATCACCAATCACCCCAAAATTCTGTGGGTTTTGCCAATGATCCAAAATTTCCTCACGGTACATGTCCACTATTTAACTTTAAAAACCTCCTTCACTTTCAAAACTCCTTCCACCAACCTATCCACATCTTCCTTAGTGCTATAAACATAGAAAGAAGCCCGTGCTGCGGATTTAATTCCCAAAAAATCTACCAAGGGTTGCGCACAATGATGACCGGATCGGATTGCAATCCCTTGCTCATCCAAAATCGAAGCTACATCATGGGCATGAACCTGCCCGACATTAAAGGCCACAACCCCACCACGCTTTTTGACATCTTTTGGCCCGTAAATTGTCACATCATCAACCTTTGAAAGCCTCTTAATTGCATAATCCACAAGCTCAATTTCGTGCTTGCGGACATTTTCCATCCCAATTTTATTAAGGCAATCAACAGCCGCACCCAAACCGACAGCTCCCGCAATATCAGGCGTGCCCGCCTCAAACTTCCATGGTAATTCGTTCCAAGTCGATTTATTAAGGGAAACTTTAGAAATCATTTCTCCGCCAAACATAAACGGAGGCATAACCTCCAAAAGTTCTCTCTTTCCCCACAAAACCCCGATCCCGGTCGGTCCGAGTATTTTGTGGCCGGTAAAAACATAAAAGTCGCAGCCTATTTTGCCGATATCAACAGGCATGTGTGGTACAGCTTGTGCGCCGTCGATAACCACAATAGCTTTTGACGATTGTCGATGGACTATAGTCGATAGTCGTCTAACATCATTGATTGTCCCTAAAACATTTGATACATGGAAAAAACTAACCAATTTTGTCTTTTTTGTAATTGCTTTCTTAAAAGCCTCTTCATCTAAACTTCCGTCATCAAGAATCGGAACAATTTTAAGAATCGCCCCATTTTCTATCGCCAGCTGCTGCCATGGGACAAAATTGCTGTGGTGTTCGGCAACCGTCACCACTATTTCATCTCCTTTTGAAATGTTCAATCGACCCCAGCTGTAAGCAATTAGGTTCAAAGCCTCCGTCGCATTCCTCACAAAAACAATCTCCGCCGCGTCATTCACACCCACAAAATCCGCAACTTTCCTGCGTGCTGCCTCATACATCTCCGTAGCCTCAACTGACAAAGTATGGATTCCCCTGTGCACATTGGCATTATTGTTTTTGTAATAGTTGGAAATTGACTCAATAACTTGTTTCGGCTTCTGCGAAGTGGCCGCACTGTCCAGATAAACCAAAGAACGGCCATTAACTTTGCGGCTTAAAATCGGAAAATCTGCCCTAAGTTTCTTAAAATCTACCGGACTAGTCTTCAACTACAATATCCTCACCTTCAGCAGATACTTTAAAAGTCTTCAGTGGCTCAACCGCCGGCGGCAATGTTACTGCACCCGTTCTAATATCAAATTTAGATCCGTGGCAATCGCATTCTATTTCGTGGCCTGATAGTTTCCCGCCTTCATAACTTAGGTTGCAATGTTCATGAGTGCAGATGTCCGATGTCGCAAACCACTCATCACTTTCCGTATGATAAACAGCCACCTCCTCATCACCTACCTTAACTGCCCTCACTTTCCCTTTTTCAACACTTTTTTTTGCCAAATTAACTTTTGCCATCATTTGCCCCTCTAAACTACATCCACATAAATATCATCATCGATAACTTCTGTCTTATATACTTTCAGTTTTTCCGAAGCCGGCGGTATGACAACCTCTCCCGTCCTTATATCCCACTGTTCGTTATGAAGAGTGCATTCAACCATATAATTGTGCATCCTGTGGTTTTCGTCTAAAAAACAACCGTCGTAAGTACAAATGTCAGAAGTTGCATAAATTTGCCCTGAAAGCTTATAAACGGCAATTGGTACACCCTTGGCATCAAACTTCCTCATGTCGCCTTCGGGAACCTCTCTGTATTCTGCGATTTTAATCTTGGCCACGTGACCTCCCTTCGGTCGGTAGTGATAAGTGATTAGTGACAAGTGACAAGTCGGAACTAGCGCTTTGGATTTGATTCATTATTGGCTGAACAAAACCCCGAATCAACAACTTCTCCGCTTGAACCCGGCTAATTCCCCTGCTCATCAAATAAAACAGCATTTGCTCGTCTACTTTTCCGACAGTCGCCGCATGGCCTGCTTTTACATCCCGCTCCAGAATCTCCAAAGCCGGCGTATCGTCCCCCATTTTGGCATCGTCAAAAAGTAATGCGTCTGATCGAAGATAAGCATCCGCACCTTTTGCCCCTTTTTCAATCTTCACATTTCCGCGGAAAGCAAAAGTTGATTTATTCCTCAGAACTGCCCTCACATTCACTTTCGACTTAGTCCTCGGCGCCACATGCGTTATATAAACCTCCAAAGCCTTTTCATCCGTCTTTTTACCCAAAACCAACCCTACAACCTCAACTTCCGACCCTTCCCCCGCTAAATTAACGTCGATTCTCTTTTGCTCACCATCAAGCAATATCGGAATCAACCTCTTTTCATCTTTTTGTAAAATAATCTGGTTCATTATTTATCTATACCTCCTGACAGTAAACTTTTGTCGTCATTTACAACAACTGCTTCAACATCAATCGTTTCTTTCATACGCCTGATCAGATCCCACGCGGAATCTCTAGTGTCACACGTACCAACTCTTTCCATTCTTGGAAACCTTTCGTCATGATATTGAAAAATAATTACCGCCCTCCAACCTTGTGAACCAACATGAAACTCACCAGGTTCTACTAGATACCGAAGCATATTATCCTCAACCGACGGACGTTCACTCATCCTACGCTCCCTTCCATGCTAAGATTTATGAGCCTGTTCAACTCCACGGCATATTCCAAAGGCAATTCTTTAACAATCGGCTCAATAAAACCGTTTACTATCAACGACGTTGCTTCAACTTCCGTTAAACCCCGGCTCATCAAATAAAATAATTGTTCCTCACCAATTCTCGAAACCGAAGCTTCGTGTCCAATTTGCACATTGTCTTCCGCAACTTCCATTGTCGGATAAGTATCACTTCGGCTTTTCTCATCAATCACCAGAGCATCGCACCTAACATTACACTTTACCCTCTCGGCATTTTTGATAATTTTGACTAATCCTCTATATGAAGTCCTGCCCGAGCCAACACTAACCGATTTTGAAATTATTTCCCCACTCGTATCCGGTGCCAGAAACATCAGCTTTCCACCCGCATCCTGGCACTGCCCGCTCCCGGCCAGTGCCAAAGACAAAATCTCTCCCCTCGCCCCTCGCCCAACCAAATAACAGCTCGGATACTTCATGGTAATCTTGCTTCCCAAATTGCCGTCCACCCATTCCATCACGCCGTCTTCCTCCACAAACGCCCGCTTGGTCACCAGGTTGTAAACGTTATTGCTCCAATTTTGGATAGTTGTATACCTGCACCTTGCGCCCTTTTTGACAAAAATCTCAACTACCGCCGCATGCAACGAATCCGTCGAATAAACCGGCGCCGTACAGCCTTCGACATAATGGACATACGCACCTTCGTCGACAATGATAAGAGTCCTCTCAAACTGCCCCATATTGGCAGCGTTGATACGAAAATAAGCCTGCAGCGGAATATCGACTTTTATTCCCGGAGGCACATAAATAAAAGACCCTCCGCTCCAAACCGCAGAATTTAAGGCCGCAAATTTATTGTCGGCAGCAGGAATCGACCTTCCAAAATAACTTTTAACAATATCCGGATATTTACGAAGAGCCGTATCCATATCGCAAAAAATAACACCCATATCCTCCCACTTTTTTTGGAAAGAATGGTAAACCGCCTCACTTTCGTACTGCGCCGTCACCCCCGCCAGTAAATTTCGCTCCGCCTCCGGAATTCCGATTGCATCATAAGTGTCTTTGATTTCTTTGGGTAAATCCCGCCAGTCGCTTTTTTGGTTATCCGTCGGCTTTATATAATAGTAAATATCGTCGAAGTTGATTGAGGAAAGGTCTGCCCCCCAACTCGGCATCTTTTTCTTCTCAAAAATCCCCAGCGCTTTTATCCTCAAATCCCTCATCCACTCCGGTTCTCCCTTCATAGAAGAAATTTCTTCCACAACACCAACATCCAAACCTTTCTTGGACTTAAACACATAATTCTCCGGTTTTGAAAAGCCGTACTTATAATCAGTTACTGGGATTGCGTCTGCCATTTCTCATATCCTTTCTCTTCAATCTCACTCGCCAGTTTTTGCTTTCCGGATTTTACAATTCGGCCATCCGCCATCACATGCACAAAATCCGCTTTGATGTACTTGAGAATGCGCGCATAGTGTGTAATGATGACCAACGACGAACGACGATTGGTATGAGCGAATTTTTTAATTGCTCCGGCAACTAGCTTCAATCCATCCACATCCAACCCGCTGTCAATCTCATCCAAAATCACGAGTTTTGGCGAAAGTGCCAGCATCTGCAAAATTTCATTCCTTTTTTTCTCACCACCACTAAATCCTTCATTAAAAGAACGCGAAAGATGGTCGTTAGATAACTTCAAAGACGAAGCATGCTCAAGAAGTTGCTGGCGGAATTCGCTTAGCTTAAGGTCAGGCCTTAGCTTGGACAAATCCGGTACAAAGGCCTGACCTTTAACCGGAGTTTTCCGATTCTTGCTTGTACCCTGTATCGCTTTCCTCATCACATTAAACACACTAACTCCCGGAATCTCGATTGGATTTTGAAATCCTAAAAAAATCCCCAACTTTGCCCGTTTGTCCGGACTTAGTTTATTGATATTCTTTCCATCAACTACTATCGATCCGCCCACAATTTTATAAAATGGATGGCCAGCAATTACCTGCGCCAACGTGGATTTTCCCGATCCGTTCGGCCCCATCACCACATGCACCTGGCCACCGCCAACCTCAAGGTTTACACCCTTCAAAATCTCTTTATCGCCAACACCTGCACTGAGCTTTGTCGAAGTGTTAACTTTTAGGTTTTTTATTTGCAGATTCACCTTGGTTATTCTCCTCTCTATCTGTAAACTGCTCCTGAGCCATTTACCCTCTCTCTTTTGTTAAATACGAGATTTGTGGTTTCAGACCCTCACCAGGTTTCTCCACAAAATTTGTAACGGGAATTGTATCCAAAGGCGCCACACGATGTGTATGAGCCCTAGACCCTTCGCCGCGATGCGCCTCATTCAAACCTCTTGTGAAATCGTACACCCTGTGGCGTCTTCTTTGTCCTTCTCTTAATTGCTTTTGATCCATAAATTCACCTCCTTATCGTAAACCTCTTCTTTTTCTGTGTTCATCACGATCAAACGGAATGTCTCCACGGGCAGCATCTGCATGCCTCTTTGTTCCTGGCAAACTTATCAAATGTTGCTCCTCGACCTCAGTTGGTGTCAATTCAGGACCCTCAACCGAAGCAGCTGTCGGATTTGCTCTCCCTAATCTCTTTTTGACTAGTTCTATTGCCGGCCCAAGTCCAAAATGCCTTTCTCCCCCGTTTCCCATTAACTTAACCCTTTCTTTAAAGTCTCCCAGTCTTCTTTTTCTATTTCATGGACATTCCCCTGAAACCCCAGTTTCCAGTACTTTGCAGGCCATTTTTTGAGGTAATTAAGCTTGTCTTTAAACAATTCCGAATCCTTATAGTCCTCTGGACTAAGTTTCGCCTCAAACTTCACATCAAACCGCCACGGATGGACTTCCCCTGGCTTTTCCTCTGTAAATATTTTGGAAGTTTCGTTCCTGGCTCGCGAAGTAAATTCCGCCGCACCCCCAAACTTTCCAATCTTAGTCAGATAAAAAACGACTTTATCCCCAGGCTCAACCGCAAGAGCAAAACTCCTTCTTTTTGCCTTCATCGCGGCCATGTTTTTGGCCTTCATAACCTCGAAATTGGCAGGGTGTGTAACCAAAATCCAATATTTCATCTAACCACCAAATCGGCAACAGTCTTGCGGCCGATTGTCTCCTCCATTTGCTGTTTCATCGAAATCCACATATCTTTCGCCCCGCAATTACATTCATGATCTTCTTCAAAACAATCTCCTTTAACCAATCCACCGTCTAAAGCCACCAAAACATCAAGAATTTTAATTTCGTTTGCTGCTTTTGCCAAAGAATATCCGCCGCTTACCCCTTCTTTAGAAGTAATAATCCCCGCTTTTTTCAGTTCATTTGCAACCTGGGACAAAAATTTAGAAGAGAGTTTGTTTTTCTTTGCAACCGAGGAAACAGAAATAACACCTTTCGATTTAGCCACATTCGAGAGCAAAATTAACCCGTAATCAGATTTTTGCGAGAGCTTAAACATAACTGCTAGTTAGAAAGTAGCAGTTTAGAGGAAAACAGCCTCAAAGTCAACCGTCAATCCTGTGCTTCTATCCATCTTTCAACTTCTAATGCAGCTTGGCATCCGTACCCGGCAGCAGTAACAGCCTGTTTGTAAGAAACATCATGCACATCTCCGGCCACAAAAACTCCTTCAACAGAAGTCATCATCTTAAAAGCCTGAGGCCCCTCACCTACAGTTTTCCTGACAATATAATCTTTTTCATCCAACTCCAACTGTCCTTTGAAGATTCCGGTTACCGGCAAATGGCCAATTGCCAAAAACATGCCATCTACTGCCAAATCTTGAGTTGATCCGTCTTTACTTTTAATCTTCACTCCTTCAACCTTATCCTTGCCTAAAACATCCACGATCTCACTATTTAGGATGAACTTAATCTTTGGGTTTGCTTTCGCCCTGTCAATCATTATTTGCGATGCCCTAAATTCATCCCGACGGTGAATAATCGAAACTTCGGTTGCAAACTTGGTCAAAACCAACGCTTCCTCCATTGCACTATCCCCCCCGCCTACAACTACCACTTTCTTGTCCCGAAAGAAAAAAGCGTCGCAAGGAGCACATGAAGAAACACCGTGGCCAATTAATCTTTGTTCATTGGGAAGTCCCAGCCATTTAGTTTCAGCACCCGTTGCAATAAGGACAGCTTTTGATTTATATGTCTTTTCCCCAGCTGTTACCACAAAAGGTCTCTTGGAAAAATCAACTTCAGTGATATCAGTGGTTACAATTTCCGCCCCAAACCTTTCAGCTTGTTTTTTAAATTTTTCCATCAGCTCCGGCCCTTGGATTCCCTCAACAAAACCGGGGTAATTTTCAACGTCCGTTGTCAGCATTAACTGCCCTCCCCACTTTACTCCGGCAAAAAGTAAGGGTTTTAAATTTGCACGAGCTAAATAAATTGCTGCCGTTAACCCCGCCGGTCCCGACCCAATGATAATAACCTCTCGCTTTTCCATGTAACAATTATAACGTTTATAATTTTTATATAACAATTATTTTTTTATTTCCCGCAAAATTACCGCATGATTATTTATGAGTAACAAAATTACCCCGATTTTGGCTTTTTCCGAGTAAAAATAAATCACTCTTGACACCAAATCCACCCCTTGGAATAGAATGACTCCTGTCATTTAATATGAAAAGGATAAGTTACATTTTGCCGCTTGCCTTAACAGCTCCACTATTTACTGCAACCGCAGTACTGGCTCAGGTATCTGGCCCACAGCTTCAAATAGTCACACCTTCTGAAGGTCAAACCATCTACGGCAACCGCGTTCCAATACTCTTTTCTGTCCAAAACTTCACCATAGTAGAAAAGCCGACAACAGCAACCGCCGCCAATAATCAGGGCTATATCCTAATCTGGCTGGATGATAAAAACGCCGCGCCCGAAACGGCAACTAAGGTAACAGCAGATAGCTTCACCTATTCCGATGTAGCATATGGCGACCATACCCTGAAAGCCGAACTGGTAACAGCCAACAACAAACCGCTTAGCCCCCCGCAGGAAGTAACCGTTAACTTTAAAAATGCAGCAATTTCCTCCCCTACTCCGGCAGCAACAGAGGGCTTTGATAAAAACACAACGTTGGTCATTCTTGTAGTTGTTGCCCTGGTTATAGTTGCCGCCTGGTGGTACACAAGAGAAGAAACCGAAGAGGAACCGGAAGCCAAGACAAGTAAACCAAAACCAATTAAAAAGACCTCAAAAGACAAAGTAGGAAGAGCTAAAAAAACTAGACGGAAAAAATAAAGGTCTGACACAATTTTTACTTAAAAATTGTGTCACATTAAAACAGAAGCCCATCGCGTTTGACGTGGGCTTTTGTTTTGGGGAGTGTTAATTGACTACTTGCTGAAATTTATACTCAACCTTGTCAAATTCCGTCTTAATTTTACTTACACCGCGGCTGGCCATAATTTTAGGCTTTACCTTTGAAATCACCCTGCCGGGCGCCGCTTTAACTTCGGATGGCATATTGAAACCAACAATAACCGCAAGAGTCACCAAAACGCCAAAGAACACCGAAATTGGGAGAATCATATGCCTGGAATTTGGGATAATCAGCTTTGCAAGAATCCCCTTTCCTTTGTGCACATCTGCTTCTTCGAATATTCCTTCCCCAATTTCCTTTTCAGCCCGCTCAAGTGCCCCGAGAACAATTGAATTTGTCCTGGCCTCTATAACCCTTCCAAGTAAAAAGTCCATCAGCTTATTCTGGCTGATTAGTACTTTAATCTCGACCTTTGTACCGCCGCTTGTCGGTTCGATTTTAAAGTTCTGAACAATCTGGCCCCCAAGAGGCAAACTGATTTCATGCCTCACTTCCCTACCCGGAACTACTTGCACAACCCTGTGGCTGACTTTCATTGGGAAGTATACTATCGTTGAAATATCCCACCAAACCGTACCCTTTTTAAAATTCTCCGGCTCCTTGGCATAATGCACGTATTTAAAATACCGCGGGTAATTGGAAACTTTGGTTGCAATCTGCCACAGCCTTTCAGAACTTGCCTCCAGATTTGTACGGAATTCGACCTTTCTCTGCCTTCTCGTCAAAATTATTCGGCCTACACCGCGCAAAGACTTTTCGTCTTTTCCCGCAAATACCCACTCGTGAATATCAGCCATTCTTAAGGAACTGATCCTAATACTGTTATTTTTTATAATCTTCAAACTCTTCATGAGCTTTCTCCCTTCAAAATTACTAAAATACCTTCTTTTTGAAAGATATCGCCTTTTGGCTATTATTGCAACAAAACCTGTTGTTTATAACACCAATGAATTAAAATTAAACAGTGAAACACCTAAGATTTCTGCTTGTTGCCCTTTTAGTTGCCCTTGCCATCTGGAAACTATACCCCCATTTTGCCGATTTTGCAAAAATTTACGCCCTCAAAGACAATATCAACTACTATTACCTAATAATAGGTATTCTCGCCCAATCCGGACAATACATAGGCGACGGGCTTCTTTCGCAGACACTTTTAAAAATCATCGGTGTCAAAATGAATTTCAAAAATACTATAAGGATTGCGTCATTAAACGTGGTAGCAGCCCACCTTTTCCCGGTTGGTGAAGCCGGTTCTATTGCGACCGCGTACTACTTTTACAAAAAGCTCGGCATAACCACCCAAAACTTTCTCTTTCTCTCAACCTCGTGGTCGGCAATTACCTTCTCTACGCTTATTACTATGCTACTTTTGTCGATGTTTTTTATTCCCCATTTGCCAAATATTAACTTCAACACCGTTGGAATAATACTAATCGCCTTTATAATAATTGCCGTATCAATTCTTTTAATCTTCAGGCGTATCATCTGGGAAAAGCTAAAAAACAAAATCCAAAAACTCGGCTTCTATAAAGAAATTTTAGAATACAAAGAGAATTTGCCCATCTACAGAAAGGCGATACTTTCGCACAAACTGCTGCTTGTGGAAGCGGTAATTGCCGCCTTTATATATTATGGAACCAACATCGTCACTTTAAGTTTTTCTTTCTTAACTTTTGGCTCGTTTCCCCCAATCCATCTTCTAACTTTTGCTTACGCGCTCTCTATGATTAGCGGCTGGGTTACACTGAGCCCGGCCGGTCTTGGCGCTGCCGAAGCCACCTTAATTTTGGTTTTTCTGCAATTTGGCATTGACCCTGCCCATACCGTAGCATCTGTTTTAGTTTTCAGGTTGATTACTTTCTGGATTCCAATCCCGGCCGGAGCATTTTCTTATATATCCCTCAAAAAGCAAATTGCCAAAGAAGCCGGTTTGAAAAGTGAAGGGGAATAAGCTATTATGCCGCGGATGAGACTAGAATCAACTGAACTTAGGCCTAAAACCGGGCCAGAAACTCCAAAAGGCAACCAACAAACCAGCCCGGCCTTCAAAGCGGCAATAAATAGATTCTGGGCAGACCGGGTGACAACCAAAGGCCCAAAACAGGAAACTGAGACACCAGAAATAAACCTCATCGAAAAGATCGACAATTACCAAAGCATAATCTCAAGAATCGCAAAACTTAAATTTTTACCCTCAAAACCGGATAGGCAAGAGTTGCAAGAAATCGAAACTTACAGTCAGCACTTTCCAATCAACGAACCCCGTCCGGCAGGCTTATTCCATAGATTAAGACGGGCCACAAGACCTTCAAAAGACGGCCATATTGTCCGCTCCCTGGCAACAAGGGCAGTCCGGGCAAGGATTTATAAAGAAACTAAGTCTATTCAACAAAGCTATCAGAAAGAATTCGAATACGCCCATCGCATTTCAGGCCGACCAATAACCGAGAAAGATCGGAAGAAACTCCACCACCAGATCCGCGAGGCCCAAAAGCCGTTAATTGCCGAAGCCCAAGAAAGAGACAAACTTGCCCGAGACTTCTTAAACCAATCAGAAATAACCGTTAACCTAATGCTCGGTTCTGAACCGCTAGGAGAACAAACTGCAAGGTACGTCACACTCGAGCCACCAAAACGCGATGGCCAAGCCGAACAGCCGCCCGTATTTCTAATTCCGGGCATTTCAAACGACCTGGACAGCGTCGCCGGCTTAGTCCAAGAAGCGGCCTATTCCGGCCGCAAGGTAATCGCTGTTGCATACCCAGACGCTTGGCTCGGAAAAGTCACACCCCAATTTGCAAAAGCTGTAGCAGAAGACCCTAATTTTGGACCCCATGCAGCTTTGAATAAAGCCATGATCGACAAGCTAGTTCCGCAAGGAGAATTTGAACTTTGGAGTTTCTCAACAGGTGGTCCTATAGAAGCCGAAATTTTAAACGACCCAAAGTACCAAACCAGAGTCTCAAAAGCGGTGCTGGTCGCGCCCGCAAGCGTAATTAACCAACCCATAAAAACCTCGCTCTTCCCAGGACTAGGACACGACATTGCAGGAATGAGAAACACAATACAGCGATACACGTATATTCTAGGAGGCAAAGATCAAAAACTTTCAAAAGAGGAAAACACTGCAAGGGCTGCGACCTCGGCTGCATTGATTGACAGGGTTGCGCGTAGCATGCCCGATCTCTATGAGGGCGCAAGAGTCAAAGAAGGCGGCCAAATTTTAGTTATCTCTGAAGAGAGAGATGATGTCACCAAAACCGAAAAGGGCAAAAGTATTTTTAATGGAAACCCTCAAATGGAAGTCGTAACCTTAAAAGGTGCCTACCATAATACGGCAGTCACAGAACCGGAAAGAATAATCAGCACCCTACATCAACTACAAACTACCCAGCCGCAGGAAGTATAATATCAACGTAAATGAAAACAAATAAGCTTCCATTTGTCTCCGTTGTCATCCCCGCCTACAATGAAGAAAAGTATATTCAGGAAACTGTAAAAAACCTGAAAAATCAGGATTATCCGAAAGACCGTTACGAAATAATAGTTGTGGATAACGGATCAACTGACCATACCGCCGAAACCGCACAAAAAGCCGGTGCAAAGGTCGTTTACGAACCCAAAAAAGGTGTCCAAAACGCCCGCCAGGCAGGTTTTGAGGCTGCCAAAGGAGAATTCATAGCCTCGACAGACGCAGACGACTTCCCACCCACCGACTGGCTTTCCAAAATGTCCAAAAGGCTCAATGAAAATCCCTCACTCGCTGCCTTCGGTGGATGGTTTAACCATTTGGAAGGTCCACGCCCCACTAAATTCATCATGAACAACCTCTCGGGACCATTTATCGCACTTTATCAAAAAGCCAGCTTTAAGCCTTTTTTGGTAGGACAAAATTTTATCGTCAGAAAATCAACCTTTCAGAAAACTGAGGGATTTAAAAACATTCCGGCCTACTGCGAAGACATGAACCTGGCAAGAAGGCTTGCTAGGGTCGGTAAGGTTGAATTCAATACCTCAAAAGAATGGCAGGTCACAGCCTCCCCAAGACGCTGGAGCAGAGGTTTTGTAAGAGGCCTTCGCGATTACGCCCTAAACGGAATCACCTGGGCAATTTTTGGAAAAGTAATCGTCAAGGACTTGGAAACAATAAGGCCCTCAAAATAACCAATGAATATCCTCCTAACGGCCGACAACTACAAGCCCCAAATAAACGGGATAGTAACCTACATCATCAACCTAAGAAAAGAGCTCGAAAAACGGGGTCACAACGTTACACTTGTGGCAACCGATTTTCCAGACTCCAGGGAAGAAGCCGGCGTTATCCGTATACCTTCCCTAGGTTTGCCAATGAGGCCCTTCGAACGGATTCCTCTAATTTGGGACAGTAAAACCCTTAAAAAATTAAGACAGAAAAAATTCGACATCGTCCATAACCAAACTTTTGTAACCGGATTTTTAGGGGCAAAAATTGCCAGGGAACAAAACATTCCAAGCGTAGTTACCTACCACACACCCTTCGACCAGTACATCCACCGGTTTATGCCAGGCCTGGAAAAGCCGCTTAGTCCCTTTATAGAAATTATGGTTAGATACTACTTTAATAAATTTGATAAGGTCGTTATTCCTTCAGCAAAAACTTTAAGGTCACTTTCAAAGATCAAATCTAAACCCGAATTGATACATAATGGAATAGACCTGGAATTTTTCAAAAACAGCAAACCGGATAAATTTCTCAAAGAATTTAAGGTTGACCCCAAAAGACCCCTAATTTTGATTGCAGGACTTTTAGACAGAGGAAAAAACTTTGAAATTGCAATCGATTCCATGACCAATGTCAAAGCCCAAATTCCAAACGCGCTTCTTGTTGTTGCGGGAGGAGGCACAATGAAAAAACATATAAGAAAGCAGGTTGCCAGACTGGGTCTTCAAAACAATGTGATCCTAACCGGCTTTATCGATAGAGAAATGATAGCCAGTGCCAATAAAGCTGCAAACTTATGCCTTATGGTAAGTATCGTTGACAACCTTCCAACTGTTGCCCTTGAGGCAGTTGCGTCAGGTAAGCCGCTAATTACAATAGATGACATTTGCATAAAAGACATAGTTTACGACAAGAAAAACGGTTTACTGATAAGCCCAAACGCACCCGAACTTTCGCAGGCAATCATTAAATTAGTCAAAAACCCCAAATTATGTGAAGAATTCGGCAATCAAAGCCTTAGGATTGCCCAAAAATTTTCTATTGCAAAATATGCGGATAAAATTGAAACTCTATACCGGGATCTAATCCAAGCCAAAAGTAATTAAACGTGACGGTCAGCTACCCTTCGATAAACTCAGGGTCTTCGATCAACAGACTATACGTGTCGATCTGCGACATGCGAAGCGCCCCAGGAAGATGGCTTTGTTGCAACCTTAAAACCGTTGGCGCGAATCATACCAACAATATCCGAAATCAACTCTCTTGTCTTGCCATTTGGACCAATATCAACATGTATTTCGAGGTTTAAAGCCTGACTAGAAGCGGATGAGTTTCCGAAAAGGCCTACTTTTGCAAAATCATCAACCACCATTTGCGCCATAGAAAGCGAAATCGTCGCCTCATGCCAAATCCTTTGCTTAAGAGAATATAGGTTCTTAACCTTTTGCCTACCCCAAAAATAGACTCCTCCACGGCCTTTTTTGTGGACTATAACAGCCGTCACAAAATCCGCTTCCCCATCCTGGGCTTCACTGTCGGTTCCGATTATCACATCGTAAGAAGCATCTCTATCAAGCCCTAAAAACCACACAACCTTGGCCAAAACATCCTCCCAACTCATTTGCCCGTAACTAGGACTATTGAACCTATCTGGCACAATCACATCCTGCATTTGTGCCTAATTCTACCAGAATAACCTTAAAATACAAAATCTGACCTAATATCATAATCTTGTAAATTTAACCTGGCTCCGCCAGTTAAATTTACACCTTATAGGGAAAGAGGAATTCTAAGGAGAAAACCGAAGGTTGTCTCCTTAGAAAAGAAAAAAGACCTCGAAAACTGCGAGGTCTTTTTAATACTGGCCAGTACTTAACTGAAAGGGCTTAGGCCCGAATTACTCAGGCCTAATTTAATATTTACAAAGCTAAAGCTTGTTGTCAATAAGCCAAATTAAGCCTTAGTGCTCTGCTTGGTCAGATTTCCCAAAGCGATTGGTGCCAGAACCAATACAATTGGCATATACATTATTCCCCAATAATCGTTATAAGGCACAGTCCCAAACTTAAGAAAGGCAATCGGAAAAGGCAAGAATGAGAGAAGCAAAAGCCAAGCTTCGGTTTTATCAAATCTCTTATAAATTAGCCAGCATCCAGCCAAAGCAGCCACCAAAAACCACCAAAACGGCCTAAAAGCAAAAAGCAGATATTCCCACGAGGCAAAAGCTAAAGTTTGCTGAACGAAAAAAAAGCCGTTGGCAATTACTCTAGGTGAAAAAATCGTTCCCCAAACATCAATATAGCGGGAAACAAAACCTATGTGGAATAAAAAAATCACCCAAAAAGCAAATAAGGGAATTAAAAAAACAGGGATCAAGTCTCTTCTTTTCATGATCGAATAAATAAACATTAACCCTAAAGGTAAAATGTATACTTCCCTAATCATTACAGTCAGCGAAAAAAGTAGGGTTGCCAGGACAAATCTACGTCTTATTGTAAAAAAAACAGCAATAAAAAAAACAATAACTGACCACCATTCTGTCTCCAGCAACATTTGATCTCGTGCCGCGAAATGCAAATAAGGAAAAACCAGATAAGAAGGAATAGTTGCCAGCTTTTCCGGTAGATACCGCCGGGAAAGCAAGTATGAACAATAGAAAAAAGAGCAAGCCAAAACCAAATACAGCAAGTAAATATTCAAGCCGCTTTTGCCGGGCAGTACCTTCCAAATTTCAAACAAAGTCGGAAGCCTCCAGCCCCAAATATCCGCAGGTACAATCTGCATGCCAAAACGTCCCTTTTGGGAAAATGCAAAAGCATCGTAGTAACCAGTTCCGTTTTCCATTAATTGGTAAGTTTCAAGCATGACACCGGGGTCATTATTGTAGGTATAAAGCGGAAGGTCACGGCCTAGCATACCGCGAAGATCGTCACTTGTCGCAAAAGAACTGACAATAAAGCTTGCCAAAACAACCCAAATGGCATATCTTCTTAACTTATCAAAATTATTAGGTAAGAAAATATAAAATGCAGTCAAAAAAAACAGGAAATATCCGACAAAAAAATCTATCTTGTTGCCCCCTACTGGATTTAAAATTCCAAACAGAAGTAAAAGAAAAATGGACGGGTAATACAAATTCATAGTCAAAAGATAGCACATTTTAAACCTGTTGTAACCGCTAGCACCATATCTTATGATGTGCACATACCATGAAAAGACAAGTCTTTGTTCTATGCCTACTGATAGCCCTAATAACACCCAGCCTTTGGTTAATGTTCAAAAATCCTCTTTATCCCAGTCAGGATGGCCTCTATCACATAGCCAGAATAAGTGAGTTTGACGCTTCAATCACAAACTGGCAGATTCCCCCGAGGCTCGCCCCAAATATAGAAAACCAAATAGGCTATCCGCTTTTTATAGCCAATTATCAACTACCTTATTACTTGGCAGAAGTATTCACACTGCCCACCCAAAACTCTGCTTTCGCCTTCAAAGCTGTAATGTCAGTAACCTTTATCCTAAGTGCAGTATTTGCCTTCCTTCTGTTCAAAAATGTCGGATCGAATCTCGCAAGTCTTACCGGTGCAATTTTTTACACATACCTTCCTTATAGATTCGCCAATCTCTACGATCGCGGATCATTTGGGGAATCTGTCGCACTGATGTTTGTACCGCTAGTGCTTCTTGGCCTCTATCAGGTCAAAAAAAACTCCAAACACTCATTTATACTTCTTTCTGTTTCAATTTTCGGACTCATCACATCACACACCGTTATTTTTATTCTTTTTGCCCCCTTTTTCCTCCTTTATTTTCTCTTAATCATAAAACCAGACACGAGTATCCTAAAAAAAACCATAGTGGCAGTACTTTTTGCAATCGCACTTTCAGCATTTCAGCTGATCCCTGCCGTTTTTGAAAAAAGATACCTGACCTTTGACCAAACTCTATTAAGTCTTTATTTGGGCCACTTTACAAACATTTTTCAGATTTTAAGAATTCCCCACCCTGCGGTTAATCTGGGCACACCATTCCAAATAGGAGCCTCTGCAACCTTAGTTATAGTATTAAGCACCATCATAAGGTCCAAAAAGAATAAGTTCGAGGTAAACTTCATGCTTGCAGCCGCAATAGTCGGACTATTACTTTCCTTGCCGATATCCAAACTACTCTGGCAAAACCTGCCAGTCATAAAGTACATTCTTTACCCGTGGCGATTTATCTCCTTAACCGTTCTGGCAAGTTCGTTTTTGGCTGTTTTTTTAGTGGATAACATAAGGTACAAAAAAACAGCAGCTTTCACCTTAATTGCTCTGACAATTTTCGTCTCACGTCATTATTTCCTAAAACCTATCCAGCTTGTTACAAATCCTCCTACCGCAAACCTCACAACTCAAAACGAAAACGATACAATTTGGTCCAATAATAATACTTTTACCCAAAAGCCCCTTGTAAGCAGCAACCCAAACTCAAATATCTACATCACCCGCCAAAAACCCTTCAATGTCAGTGCCAATATAATAAATGCCCAGGAATCCACAATTACCATTAGAAAAATGTATTTCCCTGGCTGGATCCTTAAAGTTAACGGCCAAAAAACAGCAATCACCATTGAAAACGGCCTGATAACAACAAAGCTTCAACCCGGAAGCTGGCACATAGAGACATATTTCACAGAATCATTGCTAAGAATTTTTTCAGACCTTCTGACGCTATTTGGGTTCATCATATTGCTAGCCTTACTTCTCAAACCTAAATTAGCGGCAAAAATATAGTATGCTTTACGCTTCCGACTTAATTACCCAATATATTCCCTGGTATTACATCACAGCCCAATATATCCACCGTTTTCAACTGCCAATCTGGGTTCCAAACATATACGGTGCAGGCTATCCGCTTTTGGCCGAAGGTGAAATTGGCACGCTATCTCCAATAAATTCTGCCATTTTGTTTATCTTTCCTTTTACCTTGGCCATAAGTCTGCTGTACCTGACTTATCTGGCAATAGCCGGCACTGGGTCATACCTCTTCCTGAAGCTAAACAAGTTTTCCAGCCTCTCAAGTTTACTTGGGGCTCTGACATTTTGCCTTTCCGGCTACATGGTAACTCGATATTTCCAGCCTTCGATAATCTTCACTGCAGCCCTTGTGCCTTTTGGTTTTTACATAATCCAAAAATCACTCACGCACCCAAAATTCACCCTACTTCTTGCCCCTCTTATATACTTACAGATAACAGCCGGACATCTCCAAATCGCTGCAATCAGCATAACCGCTTACCTGACTTTCGCCATTCTGGTAATAATCCAAACCAAAAAATGGCCCGTTGGTTTTTTAAAAATTTCACTTGCTGTTTTCTTGGGTCTTGCTTTGGCCTCAGTCCAAATCCTACCAAGCATAAAGCTCTACCAACTTTCACAAAGAAAGAGTTTTGATCCGGCCATCAGGTTCTCTTACTCTCTACCGCCCTCACAGCTGATAACTTATATAAGGCCTTATGCCTTTGGAATTTCGAAACCTGGCGACGATCTGGGCTTTCGCCAATTCGGAGGCGGATTTTGGGAAATTAACTTAACAATTTGGACTATCCCCTTTCTTTTATCCTTAATACCTCTTTTTAAGCTGTTGAGAAAACCAAAAGAAATTATTAGAGAAAACAAAATGGTAGCCATCTTATATTTTGTCTGGATTCTCTTTATCTTAATTAGTCTTGGCGGGTTTTTTAAACCTTACAGAATTGTAGCCCATATCCCGGATTTCCCATTTAGGGCCCCGGCACGCTTTTTAGTTATTGCAACATTTGCGGCCTCAAGTCTTGCTGCCATTGGCTTCGAAAAATTAACAGCAAACTTCAAAAAACCACAAAAGTTACTATTATTTCTTTTGGTTATTGCTTCAATTGCAATCCAACAGCAAAAACTCTTCCAGGGTTACATCATCACCAAAAACTCGAGCCAGGTTATAGCAAGCCTCAAGAATCTAGATTCCTATCGGATGACCACACCTCTTTCACTTAACCCTGCATCAATAAACCCTTTACTGGAAAAAGCGTTCTACGATGAATTCCGTCTGGGGCTTTTAATCTCACTTGCTAGCCTCCTTGTACTCTATCTCTGGTACCGGATGGAAAAATCTTAAGTGGTTTGCAGCCTTGAAATAACCACAAAGCGCGCGCTGTCCAAAAAGCCACTGCAAGTGTAGATGGTTAGCCTCGAATCCGGGGTTTGGGAAAGAATATCAACCGCAGACGGGTCAATTTCTTTGCGCTCAAATACCCGATATTTATAAAACTGCCCATTTCCCATCACCACATAGATATCATCGCCTTCCCCAACCCGCCACAACCCGCCCAAGACACTAATTGTGTTATGCCCGTAAATAACGCTGTTACCTTTTGTGCCGGGCTCAGCAGACGTCGTAAGGTACGAAACACCCGTCGGCGAAATTACCCAACGGTTATCTGCAACTTCTCCGTCCGAAACATAGAGCACCCGCCCGAGTTTCGGTATATAAATTTTCTCCACTTTCAACTGAGGGTTTTGCACCGAGGTAGCTTTCGGGTTATCTAAATTGATCCTAAAATCAAAGTTAGAATAAGCAGCGTAAAATAAAAAGAATGACCCAACCAAGATCAAAAACAGGCTTAAGGAATATCTAATATAAGGTGTAAGGGTTTTTACCTGCTCTTCGCCTGAAGAGCTTTTTGTGTTTGCCATAACCCAAGGGACAGTGTGCCAAATCCTAAGATAAATAGCATTAGGTTTTCAACAACTCCAGTTTTGGCAAGGGTTGATGCACCCAGAACTTGCCCTCCGCCAACTCCACCAACCTTGAAAGCTTCAGATGTAGGGCCGCCGCAGTCAGCACTTTTCTTTGCAACTATCTTTACAAACAAATCTCCACCCGGCAAATTCTTAAGCGTGTACGTGTTCAAATTACCAGCAACTTCAACGCCCCAAAGCATGTTGTCAGCACTAGGTCCGTAGGCAATATGATAACCTTGCGCATCACCTTTGTTTGCCCAGTGGACTGTTACTTCACCGCTTTTTATGTCTGAAAACCAAATCTGGTCTACTTTTTGAGGCCCGTCAGAAGGACATGATGGCGTAGATGCCGCACTGAGGCTTTGGCCGCCGCCTACCGCAGGTGCTCCAACTGCAACATTCAAAACGATTAGTGTCCTGTTCGGCCTATCTTCGTTTAAAACTATATGTCCGTCTGCATTCTTGTTTCTTGCGTCATCGTTTAGCGGGTTGCCATCAAAAAGGTTGCCGTCATAATTGAAAAAGTCTTCAAGGTCCATGACCGCAACGGTAAATTGGTCGTTGTATTTAGGATCCGCCCAAGAATTTGGGGAAGTAATTGTCTCAACGCCATAAAAGTACCCGCCGATTTTAAGCTCATCGTAGGTTATACATTCGGCATCGTTTTCTTCATCTTTGTAAAGAAGGTCGGAATTCAAATTTAAGGGTGTATTAAAAGTGGAAGTACCGATAGTCCCGACCGGGTCTGCTTCGGAATTAGGGTCCGGGTTGATACCGGAAATCTCGAATTTGGTACCAGGAAACTCTCCGCCATCCGTAATATTTCCGTTTGCATCAACAACTATTTTGCATACCCTAATAGAGCCTAAATTGCGCTCCTGGTCATATGCATTTGCCCTACTGGCAAGTGCGCCAAAAACAAACAGGGATAAAACTGTGATTACGGGCAGGAAGATCTTGAAAAATCTTCCGATCATTTATTTTTAGTGAGCAGTTAAAAGAGCAGTATTAAGACAGTAGATTGATACAGTTTGCGCATTTTATAGTAATAATTATAAGTTGTCAAGTCCCCTGTTTCTCTTTCCGAAAATGTCTACTGCAAATTTTCCGAAGTCTTCTTTCTTCCTATATATTGTTTTTCCCTTACCATATCTGGATAGCATCAAGCCAAAAGGTGCTGCCGAGAAAGCAGACACCAGCCCCAAAACAGAAATTCCTGTTTCCGGCTGTTGCGCGGGAGCCTTAGCACCCAATACTGACTGATCAACGGTAACATTAACTGTCTGGTCATTATTTTGTGTCTGGCTTTGGCTCTGATTATTATTGGTATTATTACCTCCGGTACCGCCAGCCGCTGGAGTAGGACTTGGCGTTGGTGTTGGGCTAGAAGCCACTGACGGTTTAATCATATTCAAAAGGACAAGGGTTCTGTTAGACTTTCCGTTTTGTAAAATTATCTGGCCGTCGGCATTCTTGCTGTCCGAAAAACCATCCTTAAAAACCCCTTCGTCATAATTAAAAAAGCTGTTAATATTCTTAACTGTTACATTAAACTGGTCATTGTACTTAGGTTGTCCCCAACCATCTGTAGCACTAATCGTTTCCCGGGAATAGAAAAAGTCACCCATAGCCAAACCGCTGTAGGTAACACAAGACGCATCATTCTTGCCGTCGTTGTCTAAAAGGTCGGAATTCAAAGTCAGAGGCGTAGTAAAAGTAGTCTTTGGCAATAACCCGCCGGAACCTCCACCGCTTTTTAAGGGTGAAGCAAGACCGCTAACAGAAAAAGTGATACCGGAAACCTCCGAACCGTCAGTAACCTTCCCCTTTGAATCTATTATAATCTTACAAACCTTGATAGAACCATTAGCCGCTGGAGGCGTAGGCGTAGGCGTAGGCGTAGGCGTAGACGTAGGCGTAGGTATTGGTGTCGGTGTTGGCGTCGGAGAACTTTCCAAAGCGTAAACCGAACTACCATAGATAAATGCGGCCAGTAGAATTGAAATTCCAGCCCCAACAACTGGCATAACCAACTTTAAGTATTTCGTCCTCATTTAAACCCTTTCAAAGCTGATGAATTATATAACAATTATTATAAGATGTCAAATTAGACCATAACACAGTTATATTCAATTCCTATAGGTTTTATTGACAAGCAAATTCACACGCGATAGAATGACCCTGCCAAAGACTATGTTAGACATCTAACAATTAGCTTTCTAACAATCTTGGTCAACAAGGGAGGGCAGCAAATTGAAACATACTCTTGTTTTCCATCTGATTGGACTTTCAAAAAAGTTACAGGGGGTTATTGGTCTTAAATCACAACTGTTACCACTTTCTTATTCCCAAGCAGCAGCTTTGTTAGTAATCGACTCCCTGCCAAGAGCAAGCCAAACCGATATTGCCAAAAAGCTCAATTTCAAGCCTGCTTCAATAGTGACCATGATCGACCAGCTCGAAAAATTCCAGCTGGTAAAACGGTGCGTCCAGGCTAACAATAGGAGAGCCTACCAAATCGAGTTAACAGCAATCGGGGAAAATGCCGTTATTAATATAAAAAAACAGACACGCCGGATTGAAAATTTCGTAAAAAACCAGCTTACAAGGCAAGAACTGCAATTATTCACCTCAATAACCGAAAAACTTTCTATGATAATTGATGAAAGGAACACAAAAAACTTTAAACTCAAAAGAGAGGGGGTGAAAAAATGAATTACCAAGCACTAAGCGATATGTGGCAACTAGATAGAGCGCTTAAACTTAAAAACACAACGGGAAATGGGCAAATTGTCCCAAACAGCCAATCCAGGATATTGGCAAGGGCACGCCAAATCTTCCCGCTAACGCTGTTCCCGGACGAGATAATCGTTGAAGAACTTCGAATCGTCTGGTTTCGGAAAAAAGGACCATGGTCCTATGAAGTTGTGTCGATAATGGCAACCGATATAGCCTCAGTCAATGCTGCCAGCGGCCCGTTTTTTGGCCACGTACACGTCCAAAGCTTAACCGGAGGGCCGGAAATCATAGTGGACAACCTGTCCAGGAAAAACGTGTATACGATAAGAAGCTTAGTGGAGGGAATTGCTATGTCTGCCAGAGAAGGCCTTAACGTAGAAAACACGAATATTGAGTCTGAAAGGCGCAACCTTATGCAGGCCGGGCAAATAAACTAACTTAACTGAAACGGCTTCAAATAAAAGCGGTCAGGGCAACCGCGTAATAACTGTGAACCATCTAACCAACAATCTCTTTTATTTTGGGAACTATAGCTTTGGCAGAAATATCTCCGCACAATTCTTCACCTACTAAACTCCGTAAACGCAACAAGTTAAAAAAATATGGAAGAAACTATGCTGCCAAAAGTGCTGGGGCGGGATGGTGAATGTTTGGGTAGATTGTACTATCCACCTCTTCACCCGCAAATATATGTTCAATTGCCCTGACAGTATGCCTGTTCATCCCCAATGCGCCATGGCTGGCATCCTCAATAATGTAGTGATCCCCGTCAAGAGAAAAGTGTTGACCTCGAACCATTGGATCGGCAGAGCTTTCGATTGAAGAAAATTTAACCAGTCCCGATTCAACAATCGGTTTTATTGTTCCTAATTGTTGACTCATCGCAAACTCTTCCCCTTCTTCAAAAAAATTGCATACCAAATAACCAAAAGCCAATGCAGTATTCAGATCCCTAGGTATAGGTGAGCCAACAGTAACAACATGTTCAACACTATCAACAAATTGCTCAGGGTACTTAAGCATCATGGCGAAAGCATCATAGCCTCCTATACTATGGACCACTAGCTTTAGCCTTTTGCCACTTTCCCTTTTGGCCTTCCAAAGAACAGGCATCATATAGTCAGCCATTTTGGGAGGCGAAAGCACATTGGCGAAACCCCATGGCAATGTTTCTGCCCCATAATTGGCCTTGCAAATCGCCGAGGTAGCATCAAAATAGTGAGCTTGCGAAGAAGTGAACCCTCCAAGAACCCTAACCGGAGAACCGTCCCCATGCGGCACTCCAACACCTGCAAAAACAGGGTCGCGCCTTAACTGGCGCATCTCACTAAATGCCTTTATAAAGTCCCTGGAAATACCCGCTGAATCTTTAAATAACCTGATTGGGCCAGCAGTTAGTACATCGGACCACAATTCGTCTTTGCTGGAAATAAATTTCCCACCGGAAATTTCCGGGAATTCAGCAACTTTTGTTGCCTCATCCCACATTTGGCGCTTCCCTGCCCATGGGTCAGAAACAGCTAATCTTTCAACTCCGCCGCTCATCAAGTCTCCTTTGATCAACTGTATAATTGGAAAGTCCCTGAATTGGGACCGTTTGATGCTCCGAAGAATAAAAATCTAACATGGTAGCCGAAAAAGCCCTTCTAGCATCTGCTGATGGACCTGACCCAACATCCCAGCCATAAGTCTTGGAAGAAAAAGTAGTATCTTTTGCGCCCGCTTCAATCACATTGTCTGCTAAAGGCAGGAACAACCTAATTAATCCACTTACGGATACAGGTGTCAAGCAAAAAAGTGAAGATAAAAAACTTTTTAGAGCGAAACTGAGGGTTGTTTTACTAAACCTTCACTAATCTTTTTACCAAAAACCAATCTGGCTATGACCATATAATTTAAAAGCACCAGAGAAATAACCAAAACCGGCATTATCTGGTTTACAAGAATTCCAATAGCCAAAACCAGAAGCCTTGTATCCCTCTTGAAGTTAAAACCACTCCAAGATAACCTTTTGCCCATTAAAACGCTGAATTTATTAGGCATATACCCGTCAAGAATCAATGCCAGAAGCAAAAATGCACTTACAAGCCAAATTAGTTCATTACCGCTTACCCTCCAATAACCATATGCCATTCCTGCAATAACAGCTGTATCAACATACTTATCAAGGGTCGCGTCCAAAAACCCGCCCCAGTCGGAACCAATAAACTTAAGCCTGGCCAACTCCCCGTCGCAGCCGTCAAAAATAGACATAAACTGGACCATAAACGCGCCCAATATAAGCCACGGATAAGTCCCTTGGGCAAGAACTAAAAGGGTAAGGGCGGCTATAACAGGAATCGAAAAAGAAATTATATTCGGGGTAACTGGAGTTTTTATCAACCTTCTGGTAATAAACGTAGAAACCGGCCTATTCAGTTTTTTTGAAACAATTCCGTCCGCCGATTTCGTCAGGCTTGAAAGTAATTTCTTCTCGGCATATTTTATATCGGCATACGTATCACAATCTGCCCAAAAGCGGCCCCTATTATCAAAAGCCCTTAAAAGACCCTGGCCTGCTAAAACCCTCATACCATCGCTTAAAGAATTCTTGCCGCGTTTGGTCGTTTGCTCAAGTACCTTAAAAATATAAGGGGAGCAAACAAACATCCCTGTATCAAATGCATTGTAAACTTCAAGATTCTTATTTAGTGCTGTTATCCCGGTTCCCTTAACTACAGCCTTTGTCGTATCTTCAAGATCCAATACCCCATCGAGGTGCCTATCAACAGCCAGAGCACATTCTTTACCCTTAAGTTTCAACCTCTGGATTCTTATAAGCGTTTTGTAGCTGAACACATGGTCACTCATCAGAAGCACAAAGTTTTCATTTGAAAAATGGTTTTTGGCTTTGAGAACAGAAATACCATTTGCCTTATGCCAAACATTATTTTGTTCATATTTAATTGAAATCCCATATTTCCTTCCGTCACCGACGGTCTTCTGAAACTCCCGCCCTTTATAACCTGTCACAATTACAAATTCCGATATACCGGCTTCTTTGGCTCCAAGAATGACACGCTCGATAATTTTAAGGCCTAATAACTCCATAAGCGACTTATGTCGCCCTTGAGTTACGGGTTGCATCCTGGTACCGTTTCCGGCTGCAATAATTAAAGCTTTCATAATATAAATCTTAAAAAATAACCTCTGAGAAACAACAATTTTTTAAAAAACTCATCTGTTTTTAAACTAAATTCCAAACTTAAACTAAGCAGGAAGCGATAAGCCTAAAATTGTTCTTTTCCAAAGGTTGAAAAACTTGAGGCATTATAGCAGGAACAATCTACACAAACAACCTATAAGTATGTAGCTGAACTAGTTTGAAAGAAGATCTAAAATCCTGGCAAAGATCCCTTGTTGAATATCAACCAAGCTGCCGTCGGAAGCAGAAACTACCGTAATCAACTTAACCCCAACCGGCAGCAATCCAAAAAGCTTCTCGTCCTTAACTCCGCTTATCCTATAAACCGGCTGGTTATTTTGCTCTGTAAGCTCGATAGATGAACCTAAAACCGAAATCTGTGCTCCCTGTGTTGCTCCAGCCGACCCACTTCCCTCAGCCGGTGGAGGTGAAGGCGCAACCACCGGTTCATCAACTCTTGTTAGAATTCCAGCCTTAATCATGTTCTCAATTGCAACACTAGGAAGAATAGTAACTATTTTGATCCCTGCAGGCGTAGTCACAAACAACTGGCCGCTTGCCGGATCAACAGAAAGCGGGAAGTTCGTCCTCACTTTCCTGCCGTCTTGGATAAACCCCAAATCTGCTGAGCGTGTTGCAAGCCTTATACCATCATCCTCAAGCTCCTCATTGGCGGCTTCAACCAAATCCTGTTTTTCACTTTCTTCAACTTCAACTTCCTGTCCGTTTTCATCTTTAACCTTAATCACTAATTTACCGTTTTCACCCTCAACTTCAATCTTTAAACCATTTGCTTCTAACTTTGTTTTTGTCTTGCCGCTCTCAGTTTCACTCTCAAATTTACCGCTTGCATTTTCAACCTTTAACTTTGACTTATTAGCTTCCTTCTCTATCTCAGCCTCCACTTTTTTAACTTCTACTTTAGGTTGCACCGAATCAGCCCTGGTTTCCGACTGGTTGCTTCCGCTATCACTCTTGGTATCTTCACTTCCCTGTACTTCGTCAGGCCTATCCCCAGAATCGTCATTGGATTCACGTCCGGATTCCGAAGAATTACTGCCGCTTCGATCTTCATCCCCGCTTCTTTCAGAAAGTACCTTACCTACAGCCTGCTTCTGTGAATTTTCCTTATTTACTGAAACTGCAGCCAGTGCCCCAACCAAAACAACGGCTATTGCAAAAAGTGGGATTAAATGGACGAAGCCTTTTTTGGACATTACCCTCATTTATAACCAACCTCAAACCCTCAAGTCAAGCAGATTTTGTATGGGGAATTTTGATTCCTTCTTTGTCGAATGCAACCTTTATGCGCCTTCTCAATTCTCTCATAACTTCCCATTGTTTGATCGGTTTTGTTTCTCCTAGAAATTTTATCTCAATTGCTAGCTCCCCAAATTTATCCACACCCAAAACTTCAGGTGGTTTTGTGATAAGTTCGCCAAATTTCTTATCTGCGACAATCTCCTTGCCGATTTTATTAAGAATACCAATTGCCTTATCCAAATCCGCTTCATAACTAACCGGCACATTCAAATTAACCCTTGAATAACCCAACGAGTAGTTGGATGCAACTTTGACCTCTCCGTTCGGGATAAAATGGACAGCTCCGTCAAGGTCCCGCAAAATCGTTCTTCTCAAATTTACATCCTCAACTAAACCCTCAACACCTGCTATCTTAACAACGTCACCTTTACGGTATTGGTTTTCCAACAGGACAAAAAAGCCGGCGATTATATCCCTCACTAAGTTTTGGGCCCCGAAACCAAATGCCAACCCCACCAGTCCTGCACCCGTCAAAAGCGGAAAAATATCTATCCCTACCTCGGATAAAACCATCAACCCGCCTACAGCAGTCAAGACTACAGTCACAGCATTGGCAATCACCGAACCTAAAGTCTGCACACGTTTCTTAAACTCGTCCTGGCGCTCACCTACTCTTTTTTCGGAAAGTGCCAGTATCTTGGGAAGCGTGCGTTTTAAAACAACTTGGGCAACGGCAACACCAATAACAATCAGGAGTATTTTGGCGCCATGAGCCGAAACGTTAGCCAAAACCGACCAGTAATCAATGCTGACCTTCACGCTTTACAACTTAACGCAAATGATAGGAAACGTCAAACAAATCACCTAATATTTTTTTGAAAACAGGCAGCTGTCAGGAGCTTTTTGCACTAGCCAAAGCGGCTGCTTTTGCATTTACCATATTCATTTTCTTTTCCCTTATGTCGGCAAAATGCTTGTCAACAGCTTTTTGGCACTCGGCATCCGGACAGACTGTTACCTCATGGATAATTACCTGCCCTTTGTCCGTCTTCTCACTCCACTTTTTCGCAAAGATTCTTGTCTTACCGCACCTTATACAAACAGTTTCCTGCATGATGCTTACCACCTTTTAGGTCTCCTGTCGCCGCCGCCTGACCTGAACTGGTTGCCCCGATCGCTATTTTCCTTTGGACGTGCAACGTTTACTATGATTTTTCGACCTTCAAGTTCAAAATTGTTGAATTTTTTGATCGCTTCATCGGCATCTGCATCCGAAGCCATTTCCACAAACGCAAAACCGCGGCTTTGGCCTGAGAATTTGTCAGTAATTACATTCGCACTATCAACTTTTCCAACTTGTGCAAATAACTCTTCAAGTTGGGCGCTGGTTACACTATAAGAAAGACCCGCAACGAATAATTTTTTAGCCATATATTTCCTCCTTTCAAAATTAAATCTTGGCAAGAGTTTAGAAGTTTAGGAATTCGAAGAAAACTTAGAGGATTCTTAAACTAGATAAACGTAAGATTATTATCGGCAAATGATAACAAAAAATTAGCCTCTAGTCAATTTAACCGATCCAAAGACATATCAAGGTTTTATAGTTAGACTTGGAGCATATAACCTCATATATGTTAAATTAACCATTATGTTTTTAATATCAGATGACTACTGGCAAATACAAAAGACCAAAGAAAAAGGATACGGCGTTTTTGCTAAAAAGGAGATTAAAAAGGGCACTATAATCGGCGATTACCTTGGGAAGGTAATTAAAACCGCCGACTATGACCTTGAAAAAGATAAGGCTGGGCTCTATTTAATGTACTTAACAGACCAGGCTTCAATTTACCCGGATCTAAAAAAACCGGGTACTCACCTTCTAAACCACTCATGTTCGCCAAACTGCTGGATATATACTTTTAAAGGCCATACACTGTTTTTTGCTCTAAGAAAAATAAAGCCCCACGAAGAACTTACAATCTCCTACCTTCTTAGCCCAAAAGACGAAAATTGCAAAGATTGCCCGCACGATTGCCGCTGCAGTAGCAAGTTTTGCACCGGCACTATGCACCTTGCTCAAGATAAATACGAAAAATGGCAAAGATTTCAAAACAAACAGAAAAAAACGAAAGCCGCCAAAGTTGTCTTTGGTAAAAACCTACCAAAACTCACATCTTACCCAAGAATTAACCCCAACAACTCAATCTATAACTTAGCTACAAACAATAAATTTAGCAAGATTACTTAGCCTTATTACCGAATTTCGGCAAGCCGGAGTATATGACAAACACCAGTAGCAAAAGGGGCGGGTACACTTGCAACACTAACCTGAAAATTGACGTGGCAATTTGTGTAGCCTGGTCTTCCCGGGTTACATAATAAGTCCAGGTGTAGCCAACAACCTGAGCCAAAATCAATACTAAACCCAATAATAGAGTCCGATCCTTAAAAACCTTGCCACCTCTCGAAAGAATAAAATATCCGATAACCAAAAAGCCGGCCCCCCAGTGGTTTACCTGCCTAAATTCCTCCCTGAATCCATGGAGTGAATACTTGGTATATTCAATAATTGGCTTCTGTTTCAAAACAAGGCTCCAATCATTATCCAAATACCTGCTGCCCAGGGAGAAATAATACTTAAAACCCAAATTAAAAAGCACCAAAGCCCACCCCACAAAAAGCGCCGACACTGGGAACTTTTGTTTGCTTTTTAGGCCAAAAAAGGGTACCAGGGCACAAAATGCCAAAAGTGCCGGCAGGGCATCGTTTTTAGTTAAAGCCGCCAACCCTAAAAAGATAGCTGTATAACTTAGCTTGCTGTAAAACAGCGAGCTGAATGCCAGAAGAAAATAAAAACCAACCAAAAGGTCTGCATTCCCCGAGTATGCTTTCAATGTAGATGTCTGCCACAAAAATGGTGTGAACATAAAAATAACAAGCCAAAATAAACCTAAGGCCTCCCGTTTAACTATTTGCCAAAATTTTATAGTTAAACAAAAAAATACGGCGAAAGGGACCGTTTGTACCCAAAATAAATCCGCTTTGCCTAATATAAAGTAAAACCAGGAAGCAGTAACCGACCAAAGGTTGGGGTCATCTGCCGGTGATACTATGTGGACATTTGCTTTATTTATTCCCCCATCAACCCAAAAAATATAAGCCTTTGCCAGCCAACGCTGAACAGCATCATAACCCCAAACCGGATGTGAGAAAGTAAAATATCCGGCAACAAAGGCAAAAACAATAAATAACAAAATTACCAAAGGGTTACTGCTTTGAAAAATGCTTTTGTAATCCAAAACTACACCAAGCACCTGCCTTCTTAAGTGCTTGTCAAAAACATAAGGCAGAAAAGCAAAAAAGGCCAGCATAATAACCAAAAAACTGTTTAAAGGAACTTCAAAAAACCCTAAAGCCATTTGAAAAATGGCAATAGAACCAATTCCCAAAGCCAAAAATATTGCCAAATCAAACTTAAACCTTTTTTTTGAAAAAAGGTAATAATCACAAACCAAACCTGTTTGCAAAAAAGTTAAAAGTACAAATATAGAAAGTAATAAATCAATAAACATTGCCTTTCACCTCATAAAGATAATTGCCGTTGAAGTTGTCTATCTCAACCAGCAAAGGGTTCGTTCTTGGCCAAAATTGCGAGATCACCAAACCGCAATCATTTATATCTGCGCTCTCTTCCACTACACTGAACATCCGTGGGTAAAGTTATCTTTTTAAGGTGGTCAGCGTATGAAGCCTGACCCAATGTTTCCCTATCAACTTTCTTATCTACCGGCAGCCAAAAACCGGAAACCTGCGGAAAACTACCCATAATACCTTTAGTAGCCACATATAAAACAAGAAAGGCCGCGCAAACAACTACAACTATATCCACATTATTTCTCAGTCTTTTTTTACCAAAATATGATAAGAAGACTAAGAGTAGTAAAGATAAGTAAAACCACCCGCCCAAAAGCCAGATTTTGGAAATTATTTGCATAGTTTAATTGCAACAAAAGTATAATAATATAGAAAAGATAAAAAAAGTACTTGAAGAAGCCAAAATAGAACTTAGAAGATTATTTAACAAATGATCCCTGGTTCATAATTCATAAATCATAATTCATAATTCTTGATACCTGATACTTGATACAACCCTCGCACGGCCAGCCGCGCCTTTTTGCCCTTATAACGTCCCGGCCAACAAACAGGACACGATCCTTTGCCTATATATTTATGCCCACGATTGCAAACCTTGAAATTACTTTCCTTTTTCATTATCTCCCTCAAACTTTATCCCTCGACCGCAACTTCGAAACCGCCATATGCCATCCGTTTCATGTCAAATGGCATAGACATATCTTTCTGGTCTTTATACTTTTCATTCATTTCATCCATCACCTTTTTATTAACTTCATCACGATGTTCTCTTGATCTAAAAACGATAAATGAAAACCAAACGGTTTCATCCTCTTTGGTGCCTGCCAATTGGCCAAATCCCAAAGGTTTTACACCGCCCATTTCTTTTGGGACAAGGTCTTCTCCAACACATTCCCTGTACTCCAATGCCCCGTGTTTCATCCACACATCCCTTCCTTCGGTTGCCATTTTCTTGTACTCCTCTACCTTATCTTTGGGGACTACAAGCACAAATCCGTCTACATATTTTGCCATTCTATTTACTCACCCCCCTCAAAAGCCACCTTAAGCTGGGCTATATCAAATTTCTTCATCGGCAAAAATGCCTTCGTTACCCTGTCAATCTGCTCACGGGTTCCGTTTTTCAACATCTCACTCATTAGAATTGATGTAACTTGCCACGAAACACCAAACTTGTCTTTTAACCAACCGCATTGCTGGGCGGCAGGATCGCCCCCTTTGGTAAGCTTTCTCCAAAAATAATCAATCTCCTCCTGGTTTTTGCAATTGACCATAAGCGAGACCGCTTCGTTAAAGTTAAACTTGTGTTCCTGCGCGCTATCCATGGCAAAAATTTCCTGTCCGGCCAGGACAACCGCGCCATGCATAACAGTACCTTCCTTTTCAGGCTCCATTCCTGCCGGATATCTCGCTATGTCGCCTAATTTTCCATCAGGGAAAATTGAAGCATAAAACTTCATCGCCTCTTCCGCGCGGCCGGCTACATCTCCGACGAACATCAAAGTCGGGGTTATTTTGTGTTTGTACTTATAATGACCATCATCAAGTATTACCTGCCATGATAGTCCGTATTTGTCCGCAACCCACCCGTAATGCTTGCTGAAAGGGTATTCGCCAAGCTCCATAAGGACACTGCCGCCTTCGGAAAACTTTGTCCATAGGCGATCGACCTCATCCCTGCTCTTACAGACAACAAGGAAAGAAACGGAAGGGTTGAACTTAAAAATCGGCCCGGCCGAAATTGCCATAAAAGGCTGTCCTGCAAGTTCAAAAGAAACGATATCTGCATCTCCCGAAGGCGTGTCGTGCAATGTCGTTACATTCGTGATTTTTGAATCGGGAAACAAGGATGCGTAAAACCGTACTGCTTCCTTGGCTTCCTTATCGAACCATAAATGCGGCGTTATTTTTTTCAATTTATTTATCTCCTTCCCAAGGGCTTATCAGTTGAAAGTAATTTCCGTCCGGGTCTGCAAAAGTTGCAATCCAAAAACCATCACCCATTTCATATGGCTCTTTGATAACCTCCGCACCTAAACCATTGATCCTTTCGAATTCTCCCTTAACATCTTTTGTTTCAAAATTAAAAAGGATCCTGTCCGGGTTTGGGCTTTTGCCGTGGATTTTGTCATGCTCTCCGATACTGAAAAACGCGCTCCCCACCAAAAACCCGACGTACTTGTCCTCTTCCATATCCGGTTCTTTTTCAAAAACTTTTTTGTAAAAATCGGAAAGTTTTTTTGGGTCCTCCGTTGAAAGTAAAATTGAATTAAAGTTAAGCATTCAATTCACCTCCTCCAAAGATCGGGTTAGTTTCTCAAGTGTAGACGCCCAACCGTCCTTCATACCGCTATTTTTCATAGCCTCGAATTGTTCCTCGTTCTCCGGTTTTGGATACTCGATTGTCAGTTTCGTTTTCCCGTCACCCGCGTCCCTAAACCTGACAGTCACTTCCTGCTCTTCTGGAAAGCCGGGCTGCTCAAGCCCAGCTTCTTGAGGGGTTATTTTATTGCCCTTCTCATCCGAAAAATAATCGGTCACTACAAGCTTCTCGTGAGGTACAATTTTCTTATAAATTCCACCGCTGTACATATCACGGTCAAACTCACTTCCTTTTGGCCCATGCATACAGAAAATATATTTGCCGCCAACCCGAAAATCCATTCTTATACTCGGCGCCCAAAAGCCTTCCGGCCCCCACCAGCGCTCGACTTTCTCCGGATTGGTCCAGGCATCCCAGACTTGCTCTTTTGGTGCATCAAAAACACGCTCAATAACTATTTTTTTGTTATCATCAGTCATAATTTAACCTCGCTTTTTCAGCAAAAGACCTCATTTTATACACCCAAACTGCACATTTCGGTAAAAAAAATGTATTAAATCTGTAAGAATCAAATCCTATTTGGAAATAGGCTGCAGAATGCTCACCCGGTTTCCCTCGCTGTCACGAAACGAAACCCATACACCGATCCCGGGAATATCCTGGGGTTTTCCAAGGAGCTTCCCTCCGGCCTTTTTAATATCTGCCATGCTCTTTTTAAGGTCATCAACCGCAACCACCACCGAAGGCTCTTTTATTTTTTTGGACCATTTGTAAAAACCTCCGTTTATAGTCCCCGGAATCTTGACCATCATGTTTTTGTCTGTTTCTGCTGCGTAAGCCAGTACGTAATTGCCCATCTCGGCACCCGTATCATTCATTCCCCAGCCGAAAACCTCACTGTAAAACTTGGAAACGCGCTTGGCGTCTTTGTAGGGCATTTCAAAATGTACAACCGGGGACTTCTTCATATTGAAGGGTCATTATATCACGCAATTTCAAAGCTAAAATGCGAGGAACTTTAACTTGATAATTTTTTGTCTGCAGTCTTTTTCCACCCAACCAAAATCGGTAAAACAAAAGTCAAAGCATAGTATAAATAAACATCCAGTTTGTAATACCCGTCGGCAGGCTTAAATGCTTTAACAAGGAAAAAATAGTCGCAAACTACGGCTATCACAACCCAAACAACAGCCAAAAGTAGAAAATATCCTAAAGTTTCCCCTTTAACTTTTTTAAACAAAACCCAAAGCGTCAGCACTACACCAATGGGCGTAATGATCCAACCGATGATACTGATAGGCACAACCGAAAAAAGTATAATTCCCAGACCATACCCCACCAGCCAAAGTAGAAATCCCCAACCCAATGCGTCCTTTACTAATAGTCGACTCATAAGCAGAGTTTACCAGACAAAAAGCGTCTCTTCAAACCAGAAGCACAAGAAAAAGGATAAGCCCAAAATATATTTCAACAGGCAAGTTTTCGTCTGTAAGCAAAATTACAAATGCCCTAAATCAAAAACATTAATCCCTAATTACCTCAACACTTGAATAAAAACGCTCAGGCTCAATTACCGGCAACACCAGGTATTGAAACCTCAGGAGTATTAGGGTTTTCCCTTAAAAATCTCTTAACAAATGGTTCTCTTTCAAATAAAAATAGGGTTAAAGGAGTTTGGTCATTTATTTGGGGAGGCCTGTCTGTAATCGATTGCCTGTGGTTTCTGGTAACCTCAGGGTCTGGTGTAAATTGTACCGTAGTAAAACCATGCCTCCTTCCCCAGGAAGCAGACAGTTGTGTAAGGCCGTAAATCATGTGAACATCACTTAACTCACCCGTTAACCTTCCGGCAAGAAGGTGTAAGTCTTCTCCTAAATTTGTCAAGAAAGCCTTAGCCCTTGCTACCGGCGTTTTAACCTCAGCAAGCGGCTCAAGATTTTCCCTAAAATGAAGCGATATCCATCGCCCCGCCCTTTGTGTGTATTCATGAAGCAGAATACTGGTGTTAGTACCTACAACTTCCACTTGTTCCGGCGGCAAACGGTCGTAATTTATCCCCTCTGCTAACAATTGTTTGCAAAATGCATCAAAACCCTGAACAGGCAGGTCTATTGCTCTAGGGTCTCCTATAACTCCTTGCTCCTTGGCCATAATGGGGGAAATTATATCAAAAAAAGCATTTGAGCTGGAATAGCTGGCTTCCCAGCGAGATTGTTATTGGTGGCATTGGTTTTACTGCCTGCGAATACTACCATCCTTATAAAATGGCATACGGGTTACTTTTGCTTCATATAACTTGTCTCTGGCTGATATTTGCAATTCGGCTCCGGTCTTGGCATATTCAGTCGGTACGTATCCCGTCGCAATCCCAATTCCAAGTGACGGAGATATTGTTCCGCTTGCCAGGCTACCAATTTGTTCGCCATTTTGAACAATTGGGTAATTTTGTCGGGGAACCGGAGTATGGTCTCGCTCCAGTTTAATTCCCACAAGTCTGCGCTCAAGACCACTTTCCTTTTTGGATACCAGTGCCTGCCTGCCAATAAAATCCTCTTTGTCTAGCTTAACAACCCAGCCAAGCCCTGCTTCAAGTGGATTAGTCGTATCGTCTATTTCGTGGCCGTAAAGACAATAACCCATCTCCAAACGGAGGGTATCGCGTGCTCCAAGACCACAAGGCCTTACACCAAGATCTTGGCCAACAGCCAATAATGTTTGCCAAGTCCTGACAGCTTCACCGGCCGGAAGCCAGATTTCGAAACCGTCTTCGCCTGTATAACCTGTTCTGGAAAGATAAGACCACGACTTGGCGACTTCAGCCTGCGCAAATCTGTAATAGGCAATCTTGTCCAAATCAGTGGGCGTTAACCTCGATAGTAATTGTTGGGCTTTTGGACCTTGAACGGCAATAAGCGCCGTTTGTTCGGTAAGGTCATCGATTTGTACATCAAGACCTTTGGCATGTTCTTGCATCCACTTTAAGTCTTTGTCCTTATTGCTGGCATTCACAACCGCCAAAATCCTGTCTTCCAACCTGTAAACCAAAAGGTCGTCTATTATTCCTCCATCTTCATGGCACATGGCAGTGTACTGTGCCTGCCCTGCCTCGAGTGATTGAACATCATTTGTTACCACCCAATCCATAAAACGGACTGCATCACTGCCCTGAATTTCAAAACGGCCCATGTGGGAAACATCAAAAAGGCCAACTTGCGCTCTAACTCGCCTATGTTCTGCAAGAGTTCCTTCCTCATATCTAACCGGCATTTCCCAACCGGCAAAACCGACAAGTATTGCTCCTACCCGCTTGTGGGCCTGGACTAAAGCTGTTTGCTTAAGGATCGTTTCGTTCTCGGGTGACATTTGCTCCTGAAGGCAGTGGGATAATTAAAACTAACAGGTTTGTTTACCAGTGGCAATAGCCGGGTCAAATTATGCAATATCTTTAACAACCTTCCGATTTTTTATTATTCCCCAATCGGCAAAAAAACTACTTTTTAATATTTCCGAAATGTGGGTCATTCTTTCCATGCAAATTATCTCTTTATGAACTTATTCAATAGCTAATTATTCAAAAAGAGGGATGAAAAAGTAATAAACTTAGTAAGAATTTAAGACCCTGCCCACGGTAAAGTGACAATACTCTTAACCAATTAATAAAGCAATGAATAAAATTTATTGCAGAATTTCAAGCCAAACAGCAGGCTCATCACCGACAGTCCAACCGTCATGTCCGGGAGGAATAACTCCGCAATCCCCTGCACTAAATTCCTGCTCTTCACCATCATCAGTGCGGGCAGCAATTTTGCCCGAAAGCACATAAATCCTGTGGGTTTTCTCACAGCTTTCTGTGCCGGCAGTCTGCTTTAAATGTTTCGACCATTGCCAACCCGCTTCTGCAGTAACCTTCTGAATTTTTGTGTCTCCAACTGTCACGACCTCTGCCTTCATTTTTTCTCCTGGATTTAAAGTTTCATCTGGGGAATCAAAATTCTTTTTAACTATACTTGCCATATATTCACCTCCTTTCTACGAAGGGTCTTTATATACTATGAAAAAAAATACTTCAAGCGGAATTGGGTACTAAAAATCTTGCTTCCCTACTTACTGTCAACATTGAAAAATATTTGGGTTTATGACTTTAAAAGTAAAAGCCAGGAATATTAAAGCAGTTTTTTGCTTCGAAACGTTGTAAAGTAATACTTTTTCGAGATGACAATTGCCCCAACACCCACAAATAATACAATTAGCTTCATGAGGGGCCCGATAACCGGTATGAAACCCACTAAATAATAAGCCGCCAGTGAAGCAATAAAAACCCAATACGAATTCAATTTCCAATGAGCCCGGCCGGCAATATATTTACCAAAAACCAAAACCACAAACAGTTTGGAAAGGTACAATATGACAAAATAACCAAACAGAAGAATCAGGCCTATTGGAATTCCAACAAGGGTTATCAGAAGTATCAAAACTGCAACCGGCACAACAATCAAAGTAACAAACCCCAAAAGCAGACTCAGCCAGAATTTACTTCGAATAATATCAACAGTTTTCTGTGTATAAACGGGCATCAGCCAAATCAAAAGCAACCCAACTACTAAAGACGAAATAAACGAAATTACGGTGAAAAACATACCTATAGCGGCAAAAAATCTTCTTGCGGCCTCCTGCCTTTTAGTGTTTGTCTCCTCCGTCTGGTGGAATGTTGTCTTCCCCGCAATCTGAACACTAGGCGCAATTGTCGCTTTTTCAACGCTCCAATATTCCAAATTGCCACTGACTCTAGAATCCCCAAGAATTGTTAATGTTCCTGCTCCTGCCGTCAAATTTCCCAGAACAGTACTCTCTATCTTCACATTCCCACCGGCTACGGATAAATCCTTAATTTGGGAAAGCACATCAACGTTTCCTCCTGCAATTGCCGCGTTTCCTGCAATTTGCGCACTTTTATCCAAAGTCACATTACCGCCCGCAACAGAGACATTTCTGCCCACTTCCCCTTCAATAACCACATTTCCTCCTGCCGCCCGGACATTTTGGGAAACCTTACCGCGGACCGTAACTTGCCCGCCGGCAACCAGTAAATCACCGTTTATTGTCCCGTTAATATCTACTTGCCCGCCGGCAACATACGTATCGCCGTTTATGGTGCCGTTTACAATAACCGTATTGCCCGCGGCAAAATAATCGTGGTCTATTGCTTCGTCACTGTTTAAGATAACTATTTTTTGGCCGACTGCGGGATTGGACTAGGCAAAGACACCAAGGGGAAAAAGTAATAGAAAAAGGAAAGCAAAAAGGGGCAGTATTAACTTTTTACGAAATAAGCTCATACCGGATACATTTTACTCTTTCTGTCAAACCCATTATGCTAGAATCGACTTTAAATGAAATTAACCAATGACAGATATACGATTTTAATCGGCACCAAAAACTTCACCGAACGTTACTTCCGGGACAAAAAAGGCTGGTTAAAGATATCAGCAAAAGGCAACACATTCCGCATGACTGCCGAACAAGTCCTAAATCACCTTTTGCCTGCCCTTTCCGGTATTAAACAAAACCTCAAAGTTAAAGTAGATTACAAGAAAGAAGATTAAATCTTAAATTGGAATAATATGCTCCCGGTCAGAACTTAAATTCTCTTTCATATTTCTTGCATATTTTTGACCTAATTTTAACCAAACCCAACCATAATTCTTTTTACCGCAAAGATTGGAGGTGATTAGTGTGGATATAAAAAATATGATGGACCATTTGAAAACGCATCAGTCTTACCCTGCAACCCGCGACGAGTTGGTAGCCGAGTGTGACCATCTCTCGGATTTTTCAAAAAGCGACAAGCAGTGGTTTAGGGACAATTTGCCAAAAGGCACCTACAATAGCGCAGAAGATGTAATACAAGCGCTGGGCCTAGAAGACAAGAGGATGGGCGCAATGGCCTGATTTATTTGGCGCCATTAACCCAGCCCTCCTTTCAGCCTGCAAGCTTTTTTGACAAGCCAAACGATCTTTACCTCTTCGGCAGGGGTCAATTTCTTTAGTGCGAATGCAACCGGCCACATGTTGCCTTCATCGAGTTTGGCAGTATCGTTGAAACCTAACGTTGCATACCTTGTCTTGAACTTTCCTGCGTATTGGAAAAAGCAAACTACCTTGTCATCTTTTGCATATGCGGGGAATCCATACCAGGTTTTCGGCGTAAGCATTGGTGCTGCCTTCTTTATGATCGCATGTAGCCGTTTGGCACTACTTCGGTCGGGTTCCGACATCCTAGAAATCGCAGCAAGAACATCACTCTCCCCTTGAGCTTTATTCTTGTTTGACTTTGCTTCCGCCGCGAGTTCCCTGGCGCGGGCCTGCATCGCAGCCCGTTCCTCGTCTGAAAATCCCCTAGGCTTCTTTTTCTTGGTGATGATTGTCATAACTTTTGATTATATCAGAGGCAAAAAACCCGAAAAAACACAGAAATAAGCCGCGTCAACAATATTGTAATATAGTATGATTGCGAAAAAGGTCATCCCATGCCCAAACTTGTAACAGTTAAGCTATTGAAAAGATTCCTGGAAGCATTCAACCAGCATAATCTGGATTCCATCATGGACTATTTCGCGGACGATTGCGTCTTCTATATGCCACGGGGCTCGACACCTCGTGGTGATAAGTATGTCGGAAAAACAGAAGTGCGGGCAGGTTTAGCAAAAAGGTTTGAGGGTATTCCAAACGTCCATTACGGGGAAGACAGCCATTGGGTGTGCGGCAACTTCGGAGTCTCCGAATGGACGCTCACCGGCACATCCGTATCGGGAAAAAAGATAAAGGTGCGGGGGCTTGAATTTAACCGGGGAAAAATTACCCGTAAGGATTCTTTCTGGAAAATCCTTGAGTGACATGGGCTCAAAAAAAACGTTGCCCACCGAGTGGGACGATTTCAGCACAGTCAAACGTCAATTTTCTGTTATGATCTAATTGATGCAAAAGAGATCGCAAATTCTATCATTCGCTTTGAAAATCAAACTTCTCCCAGTACTATTGGTCATCTCTATCTTTCTCTTTTTTGTAGGTGGCAATGAATTTGTTCCATTTATCTTTGGAATGCTAGGAATTAGTTTCATTGCTAATGGCCTTATAGCGGTAAAAATTATACAAATCCGCACTATTCCAACACGTGCCTTATTGTCACAAAAAATAGGAGGTCGTGAAGCAAAGTTTTTAGGCTATATGTATATAATATTTGGAATTATTTTGATATTTCTGGCTCTTGCAACTGCTTTAGGATATCTGCAATTGAATCCAAGAAGATTTTCATAAAGTTTCGAGTCATATCCATAGTCGCCTACTTTGTATAAAACCTATCATTTATCTTTTTATTACGCCAAACACTTAATTTATATGTGATAAAAAGAAACACAATAAAAAATAAGGCAATCAACCCAAAAATTATCCAGTTCATATATCTAACATACAACAAAAATAGAATAAGTTCTAATCCTATACGGAGGTTAAAAGTTTGTTAAAATAGGCCGGAAAAAAGCAGAGTCAAAACAACCGCAGTGATAACTGCAAAGATTCCTACGGTTTTAACAAATAGGTTTACTGCTTCTTTTTTCTTTCCTTCAATAAATAGCAGAAGTGGTTGGTAAAAAAACAGGTACGCCATTACCGAAACAGAGAGAGTCAGCACAAATAAAACTGTTATTGGGGCAAAAAAAGTATCAGGTTTATTCCTTAGAGGCTGAGTCACGAAGGTCATAACAGAAACAACAATGATGATATACGCTGAAGCGCTCAGGGCATTAATAATGGGATTCTTAGACATATTTAGATTGTATCAAATTGGCTCCGCTCACCCTGGCACAGTATACAGAAAATTGTGAAGATAATTGAGGCTTTCGAAAATCCAGGTTGGATAGAACAATTGAGGGAAAGGTAGAAGGAAATTAAAAAACTCTCTCGCTATTTTGCTGCAGAGCTAAGAGCCAGTAATTGAATTACTAAGGATGCTATTTGGGCAATTTCAGCCCCTCTGGTGAGAAGAACTCCTCCCAGTTTTTTAAATCTACTTTCATTTCCTTCTTTTGCAGAAATTTTTAACTCGTTGACTATCGTTTTTATTTCTTCCTTGTCGGATGCCTTATAATTCTGTTCAATTTCGGTTTCTAGTTGAGAGATTATACCCTCTATCTTACCTAGATTTAGAATGATGGGGCTATTATTTCCGTAAGTTGTGTGACTACTCCCACCGTCAGCGCTTATTCGCGCAGAGTCAGTAATATTCACAACTTGACCATTTATGAATATTGACCCACCACCCCCAAGCTGTCCGGGTCCTCCAGCTTCACCAAACGCTAGCTTTGGGCTATTGTCTTCATTATCTAGACTACTAAAATCATATCTACGCCATTCGGCAATCTTACGACCCAAAAATTGATTGATTTCCTGAGCTGCCTTTTTTCTCTCTTCGCGAGATACAGACAAACCAACAGTTTTACTTAATCTAATAATTTCTTGATAGTCAGTTTCATCTAAATTTTTTAGAACAGATGCCACGTCGGCTAGCCATTGTTGTGTGTCTTTTTGGTTGGGGAAAGCGTATAGCCGATTTACATTTAGATTTTCGTAAAGACTTGATAATTCATTTACCAATTGTTGTTTTCTCTCGGAAGGTTTCATAATTTAATTCATACTTGCTAATTTTTTTCCTTAATTATTTCATCGATAAATTTCCCGACCCATTTCGGAGACTCATTACTTATGCTTGATGGTAGTGATGCTGACCAATGATCAGAGATTTTTGATTTTTCTGTGTCTTGCACCCTTATCAAATCCGCTGTCCCGGTCGACCAGAGAATCCATTGATCACGATTTAGAGGCAACGGATCATTAGGGTCATTTCTCCATCTATCAATGGTTCCAAATGCAATACTGGGAAGTGGTGTATAGGATACACTACCAGCCCAGGAATAAAGCATTCGCATCTTAGGCCTTGAAATAAGATTTATAGGTGAAATAGTTCCAAAACTTCTTTGTAAATTCGGTTGAAAAATACTTACGCAACTGCCAAAACTTATCAACTTGTTTCTCATTGATTATAATAAGACCCTCAGTGGGTCATTTGGCTCCCCAATGTTAGCGCACTTAGAGCGTATTTTATAGAAACAGAAGAAGAGTTTGAGCCGATATTTTTATGAGGGATGATTTTCGAACTACTTCAACAGCTTTAGAATTTACTAGAACCTATTTTATGATCGATAATTTAGGCTTTATTTCAAGAAGTTTATAATGCAAGTAATGATAACGCTCTCATTTGGAGATTTCATAGTTCTTTTTTTGATGAACTTAGTTCTTGCAGTTATTGTTGCTTACGCCGTTAATTATGCAAAGCGCAGAGCAGAGTTATCTGCCGAGGAAGGTAGCAACGATAAAGAGTATCTCAAAAAAGTAATTAGAGAATCCATCGCCGAGACAAGAAATGTTTTAACAGAATTACGTGTAAATGAATTTATTGTACCAACAGGAAAAAGACGACTTTCTAGGATGAACTCATTGGTAGAAAAGCTTAGCTTAGCTGATTCGGAATTAGGCACTAAATTTTGGGATCTAGTAAATGTCCCAACATTTATAAGCACTATCAATAAAACTTACGAAGGAGTTGATCATGATCCTAAAGTCACAGAATATAGGACAAAGATAATAAATAGCTACCTTAAAGATTTAGAGTGGGCGTTACAGCGCTGCGCAGAGTTGGAGAAGAATCCAATTGTAAAGTAATTTTCCAAAGTGGTTGTACTATACTAAGTAAGTAGGAAATAGCTTAATGGTACTTTTACTGCACTTTTTGCCTCAGAATAGCTAAGTTCAGAAGGAGAAATTGATAAACCATATTTCGTAGTCACTTTTTGCATTGTATTCTCTACTTGCTTAAAATCTTTTTCCCCATAACCCACCTCAATAGCAATCTTTTTTTCATCAAAGCTAACGATAAAATCTGCTCCACCATCAGAACTGTCATAAGTAAGACTTGTCCCAAATCGCAATCCAAGAATACGGTATAAGTACATACCTACTGCATCTTCCAAAAGTTGCCCTTTGTAATTGTTGTATGTAAATGTGCTTCCAATCAAATTAAAAAACATACTTCTATAGGCAGGCGAAGCAAAAAGGTATTTAGATGGTTTTTTAACTTGTCCAAAATGAGATCCATAAGGATAAATTCGAAGGAGCATTTCCGATTTTTCAAAAACTTCAAAAATTTCAGTCAAAGTGTTAATTGCTAAATTAAAGGTCTTAGACAATGAAGTAAGGCTGGTAACACTAGATCCAGAAACTGAGTATAAGATCTGGCTTAATTTAGCCATAGTTGCAGATTCAAACTTGCTGAGCTGAGGTATGTCCTTATTTAAGATGTTAGTCAAGGTTTGTTCAATCTGAGCGTAAATTAAGGGCTCTTGGGTGTATTGTAATGTGAAAGGCAATGTTCCGTACTTCAGATAATTATCCACTTCTAGCCTATTTATTCCTATCCAATATTTGTCTACTCCAGCTTTTAGCCGAAGAAGTTTTTGGTAAGCATCATTAGCATCTGAAGAGCTAAATATTGCGTCTCTAATTGCTTTTGCGAGTCCGAATATTGGCAGTTTTCTATCTTTCAACATCATGTATTCTGTAAATGACATGGGGAATAATTTTTCAAGAACTATTCTTCTGGATATATCAGGGTTTGTTTGAAGCGATACTGCCGAAGAACCAGTGCAAAAAATGAACACTTTTTTACTACGATCATATAAGCTCTTTAAAGTTAGACCCCAATTTTCCTCATATTGAATTTCATCAATAAATAAGTATATCGGTTGATCTAAATTTTCGAAAACTTTGCCTAACAACTCTTCATAAACAGTCAGGATATCAGCTAGTCCAACACCCAAAACTCGTTTTGCCTCATCCAGAGAAACATACAGCTTGCATGCTGGACCACAATTTAACTCTGTGTATATTTGAGCAAGAAGTGTCGTCTTACCAGCTCCACGCAAACCTGGCACACCAACCCAGCGTGGTTCTCTCCCTAATGTCGTAAAATCACGAACATATTTCTCAAGTATTAAAGCTGCGCTTCTCTTAAAATAAGGCCTTCCGTCACGTCCCACAGTATACGCCCTTAACCTGTTTTCAGCTTGTGCAAGCTGATTCCTTAAATATATGGAGATCTTATCGTGAACTTCCGAATTCATTCTGTTATATTAACAGACTGATATAGTAATGTCAAATACTGTATCAGACAAATAATATAGTAACAGCGATATTTAAGATTTAGCTGTTGCCATAAGCTATTATCTAAGATTCTCTAAATTGTTGCAAGTTTGTAAGTTGCGATTAAATCATTCCGAAAACCACTTCCAATTGTGATTCTCTATAATTGACTCCTTCGACCATCGTTTGCCATAGTTTTTAACTTTACAAAGTGTAAACACTAAAACAATAGCCAGTTTTACCATAAGTAACTATTGATCTCTTTAGGATTTGCTGAAAAAGTTATTTTGAAGCTAAAATGAAGTTTTTATTGCGAAAATTGTAACATTTTATGATAGATTAAATTATAGAAAGAAGTAATACTTTTTTGAGTGAAGGTTTTATTTTCCAAGACCTATGCCCCCTACCTCAGGATTTCCAAAAATCGGTGCTTAAAAAGCTATGTATGGGCTTTCAAAATCAATCCAATTGAAGTCAAATATGTCAATACAAGAAAAGTTTACAGTTGTAAACTTTTCTCTATAGGCTATTTAGTGAGCTGCTACTGTTTGTGTGTTTTAGCTCTCGCAACCAATTCCATCATTATCGCCGTCGAATCTATGCGTATCCGGTGATAAAACCTGAAACCGGCGGTAAGTAATATCAGGACAGTCTAAGTCGGGCGGAGAAGCCGGAATACAGACAGTTGGATACGATGGGTCACAATTAGATCCATTAGTAGATTGGGGTGTAGTTGCCGCCTGTGGCGTATTGGTTGTTGAGGTACTACAGGTTGACCATAAGCCTCGGCCGTTTATTTTTGCCTCTCTTTCTGCTTGATTAAACTGATTCTGGTACTTTACATCCGGTGGATATGAACTTGCGTAGGCATAGCCTTGCCGCACCAAATAGTCGTTTACAAATACGTCTCCTATAAAAACGTATCTTAACAGTCTTCTGTATTTGTCGGTTTCGGAAATATCTTTTTCAAGTCTTACAGACTTGCCAGCAACTAATTCTTTGTTTTTGTTGGATGCTTCCCTACCGAAACATTCAACAGGCTTTCGAGGGTCAACTGTTTCAGGGGTATTGATGCCAATATAACGTATTCTCTGGCCACCTTCTATTTCAATTGTATCCCCATCTATTACAGCAGTAACCGTTACTGTTTGGCTGCCTAGAACTTGAGATGTAGATTGTGGACTTTGAGCTGGTGCTGCTGAAGGGGTCGGCGATGTTATATCTTGAGAAGATAAGACTTCACTTTCGTTTGTAGAAGAAGAGATATCCTGCTTGTTTTGCGTGGATGTTGTTTGTGAACATCCGGTAAGCAGTAAAGTAGAGACAAAAAAGGCTGGTTGAAAATATCCGCAAAAGGCAACACATTCCGCATGACTGCCGAACAAGTCTTAAACCATCTCCTGCCGGCACTTTCCGGCATTAAACCAAACCTCGAAGTTAAAGTAGAGTACAAAAAGGAAGATTAAATCAGCCCGTTGATTGGCCAACCCTCAGCTCACCGCTTTATTGACAAGCGCGGCGATCTTCGCCTCTTCGGCAGGGGTCAACTTCGCAAGCGCGAATGCAACCGGCCACATATTCCCTTCGTCGAGCTTGGCAGTGTCATTGAAGCCGAGCGTCGCATACCTCGTTTTGAACTTTCCGGCATATTGGAAGAAGCAAACAACCTTGTCATCCTTAGCATATGCAGGGAATCCATACCAGGTTTTCGGCGAAAGAGTTGGTGCAGTCTTTTTAATGAGAGCATGAAGCCGCTTGGCTATTGAGCGATCGGGCTCCGACATCGCGGCAATAGCAGCAAGAACGTCACTTTCCCCTTGAGCTTTATTCTTGTTAGATTTTGCTTCCGCTGCAAGTTCCCGGGCGCGCTGCTGCATCGCAACCCGTTCCTCGTCCGAAAATCCCCTGGCTTTCTTCTCGACTACTTGTTTATTTTTATTTGTCATAAGATGTTATTTTAATCTGTTCACAAAAAAAATATACAGTGGGATTAGCTTTCCCTCAATCTCTTCTTAACAAACCTTGCCACTTCCCAAACATAAAGTGGAGTATTGCCTGGATAATTTTCCATGGAGATTTTATATTCATTTTCCACTTTACCAAGTAAAAATTTTCTGTTTAATCTTGCTAAACCCTTCCATTCTCCTTCAGAAACTGGCGGATACCAAACGTAATAGCTATCCGGTTTTATTAGATCGTCGAGGTCTTTTTCATAATGGTGCCGTTCCTGATTTGAAACCTCGGATAAGGGAATCAGAATATGACCAGGGATTGAATCCAACGGTTCAAAATCATCCAGAAGCGATTCATTTGATATCCACGCACCACTAATCCCAAAAACCCTTTCGATTAGATCATGGGCAAAATCATCAATTTTATCACTAGATACAAATACAATCTTTTTCTTTTTCATTTTTTTATCCTTTGTAAATAATTTAAAAAAACCGTAAAGAGGACTTATTGAGCCAAGCTGCGGGTGCCTGCAGGAACTATTCTTATCTCTAGTCTTGATCTTAGAGCCCTTGTTACCTTTTCTAAAGTCTTGAGGGTGTATCCCGTATAGTCTGCTGACTCAAGTCTTGCAATATTGGATTGTTTAGTACCAACAAGGTCCGCCAATTGTTTCTGGGTCAAGCCGGATTTTTCTCTTAATGCAATTATCTGGAATGCAATATCCCATGCCTGGCCCGCTCTGTCTAGCTTTTCGCCAAAAGAAGGGTCTTCTTTTAGGATTTTTTCTATCATTTTATCAAGATCATCTTTTGGTCTGTTCATATCAATTTGTCCTCAATAGGGCTTTTACCAAAACCATCCCTGTAATATAAGATCTTAAAATCCATAATTATTATATATCAAAATTGATATATCTTCAATATGGCAAATCGCCGCCATAATTTAAAGCAATTGTAGCAGAAAGAAGAAAGCACAAAATCCGTAGAAATTACTTCGCTGACTGGAAGACGTCAGAACTTACTACATTTAAATTAAATCTCGGAGGCTAGTTTAAAACCCTTATTTTTGTAAAAATGATCGAAGCTGAAAATAGCGTCTGCTTTATTCTCCTGGGCAACAGCCAAAACAACACAGTCAAACAAAGTATTTTTCTTGCTGGTTGTTGGACTAAAATTATCCATTGCACTCATCAAAGTTGTTTGACTAACCTCAGCAACTTCTACTTTAGGATCTGCAAAAACTACGGCAGTACCAAAAGCAGTTGCACCGTTATTAAGTCTTCCTTGAAGCACGGTTACAGCTTCCAAAACTGCTGTTGCAGGATATATCACTTGTGCACCTAGCTTATTGAGATTATCAGATATGGCAACAGCTCTTTGGTGATTGGAATCATTTGGAAACGCTTGAGCAACAATGGCATCTGCATCAACAATGACAACCGGGGGTTTGTTCATTATTGCTTTAAACCCCAGAGATAATCATCTAAATTTGCAGATAAATCTTTAGACCCTTGCGGCTTATTTTTCTCGCCAACTTCGGCAATTCTCAATAAAGATTGGGCAGAAACAGTTCCCTGCTGTACGACACTAGAAATACCTTTTTCCAAAGCTTGTCTGATAACCTCTGCTTTGCTTTTATTTTGGGTCTTGGCAGTGACTTTTATTTTTCTTTCTAGGTCTTCGGGTATATAAAGATATGTCTTTAACATAAACATAATGTTAACATGTTGTACAATATGTTGTCAATAGCTCTCACTCGTGGTTTACGCTGAGATTTATCGAAATGCTTGTACTAAATATAATGAAGTGTTTACTCCGAAATTTCCCGATAACGAATATACAAACCTAAAAGGTCAGCACCTTATCGCTTTCGGCAATTAAACGGTACCAATCTTCAAGGTTTCCCACAGGGCATGCCTTCCCGCTGTCCTTCCCGCGGATCTCAAGACAAGTACCGCAAGCGGTTATTTTTGCCCTATCCGACTCAAGAAACGCATCAACCTGTTTTTGAATGTCAAATTTATCACTGCTGAATTTTAGGTATTCCACACCCTCACCAAGTAAAAAGATATCTACCTCATCCCCTTTTTTTATGGCAAGATTGGCAATACGAAGCGCATTCCAGTTTGTCTCTGCATTACTACTCGAAAGGATTACGACTAATTTCATAAAAGACAGTATATCAAAGTCCATGCCCTCCCCAACGTCAACTCTAGCCCAAGTTTGAAAAAGCGCCAAGTTACTTTTGGGGTTTTAGTATAAAAAAACAACTCGACCCCAAGGGTAGATTTCGTATGATTCTTAACAATTTGCTACTTATCGCCAAGTTACGTCCAGTTTAACTTTCTACAGCAATGGATCATAAAACGAATCGTCTGGATTGTCGGGCTGGCAGGGCTTGCCGGAAACGCATTTAACCGGAATTTGCCAATGGACATGCGGCGAGCAGGTTCCGCCTTTCATTACGGTTAATGCCGCCGTGTCTACGTGGAAACAAACATTGATTATTTTATCCGCTATGAATCCTGAATCTCCTGGGTCACCCTTGGATCCTTGCTGGCCTGGTTCCCCCTGATCCCCCTTGGCGCCCTTCTCGCCTTGCAAGCCTAAGAGTACTACTTTCCTCTCTCCCTTGTGACATTTTTTGAGCACACTGAAACCGTCATCGAAAGATCTCAAAATACCAGATTTACTCTCACAGAGTACGTTTATTGTTGGAAATGATTCTTGGGCAAAGACTGTAGAAATTCCAATAATTGCTGTAATTATCAATATTACAACAAAAACAACTAAAACCTTGAAGTTTTTAACCTTATTTCACCTCCCTACCTATCCTCCCACGAAAATCCACAATCTCTGCAGACATTAAGGTTTTTCGCAGGTTTCATCATACCCAACGTCCATGCTGGCAACCCTGGGTCAATAAAGTTCCTACGGAAAAAACCTGGTTTGACCATCTTCAATTTTTTACTGTCACATCTTGGACACTTTTTGCCTATTAAAAACATTATTTATCCTGTCTTAAGTTATTTAAGTGTTATTTTGGGCTCACCACCAAACAAAGGCCATTCTGCCGTCGCAACAGTACGTGCCCCATTAGTGATAATAACGTGACGGATACCTCCAAACGAATTTGAGATTGCATTTAAGAAAGATGCTGCAAGATCTTTTTGGCCAGACTCACCAGTAGTATTCCAAAGATAGCTATCAACTTTTACTGTTAAGTAAACAGATATAAGATTCTTTTTATAATCTTCTTCACTTTTTCCGCCCAAATCCTCTGGCGTAAGGTCAACACGGACACTTTTTATATAGCCAGGGGCTGCCTTATTAGCAGTACCGAAAAAATCTTTGGCAAAATTAGCGGCTACATAATTATTTCCTAAATCAGGGTCAAAAGACACGGGTTTAGGTTTAGGTGTAGGTGTAGGTGCTAATGTAGGACTTGATTGAGGACTGGATGTAGAAAAAGGGGGTTCAGAAGAAGAAGGCTGCGGTGATGGTGAGTTTATACGCTTAACTTCTTGCTTAGAAGTACTCTTTGAACCCGTAAACGCTTCGTACAAACCGCTTCCCCAAGCAATGGTGAACGGTATAGTTATAATCCATAGAAATATAATCAAAACCACCCTTATTGCGGGAGATTTAAAAATACGGGTAAGACTATAGGAAAGAAAAATTAATACTAACGGCCAGAAAATTGCACCCAAACAGATTATTACAAATAAGACAACGGTTTTTCTTTTAACAGACCCTCTCCAGTTGTTTTGAATAGTTTTAACCAGCTGTTGCCAAGCCTTATCAAATTCTTCGCTATTCTTATTCACGAAATATGAGGAAACTTTACTCCACATATAAAGAATAGTCAAGCATAATCACAAAGCTAAACTACTACAAATAGTAGGAGCACAAATAGTATGTATTAGAAATAATTGCCTTGATGAAAAAAAGCTTGAATTCATTAGGGCAAAGAATTAAAAAAATTCGCAAAGCTAAAAATATAACTCAGGTAGAACTTGCAGTAGAAACTGGATTAAGCCCTAGCTATATTGCCTCAATTGAGCAAAGTGTGAGGATGCCATCATTAAAAACTTTAAATAAAATTGCAAAAAGTTTAAATATCAAACCAAACGAACTTCTATAAGTTAGACTTCAGGCACTCACAACCACTTCCAACGTGAATTAGCTTTTCATACCAAACAATCTAAGTTAGATTAAAATCCGTAATACTTTGCTCTGTCATTAGATTCGAACCCCCGGAAACATCGCTCCCAGTACCTGGAATTATTAGAAACGATATAGAATTCGCCAAAATCCTCCAAACCTTCCAAAACTTAAACTTTATTGGCGAAATGAGAGCCAAGTTTTACTTGCGTTAACCACTACTATTGAAAAAGTTTATTTTAAATTAAGTTAGTAAGTGTACAAATATTGGTTAATTTGACAACAAACCCTGTTGTAGTTAGAATACAATTGTAATTTGTATACAACAAAGGAGGTGAGTTAAATGTCAAGTTCTGGCTTTGGAGACTACCTTAGAGAGAAGAGATTAGAAAAAAACTTCACACTTCGTGCCTTTTGCGAAAGATTTGGTTTAGACACAGCTTACATAAGTAGGCTTGAGACTGCTAAACTAAAACCCCCAAGTACGGAAAAATTAACCGCTATTGCAGAAGCTCTAGGACTCCAAAAAAACTCAAAAGATTGGATAAAGTTTTTTGACCTTGCCCACCAAGCTAGAAATGAACTCCCGGAAGATGTAAAACAAAACGCTCCTGAGATAATATCAATGCTCCCGGCATTTCTGAGGACACCTGATGGTAAGCGAGTAAGTAAAGAGAAAATCGAAAAACTGATTCGATTTTTAGAGAATAAAGGGAGTGAGTAAGCTAAGAAAATGCAGATCTCTACTTCCAAACTTACGTATTCTCAAATACGAACAATTTCTGAAAAATTCCTTAAAGATTATCACCCATCTCTTAGTATTCCTATTCCAATTGAGGAAATCGTCGAGTTGAAATTGAAGGTTAAGATTTCGACAACCCCTAACCTAAAGAGCGAATTTGATATTGACGGTTTTATAAACTCTGAATTTTCAGAAATTACTCTTGATGATGAAATGTTTAACAAATTTGAAGAACGAGCCAGATTTACAATCTCTCATGAAATAGGCCACGGAGTTCTTCATTCAAAGATATATAAGAATTGCAAGATACAATCCAAAGAAGATTACTTAAAATTCCAGCAAAGTCTTACTGACGAAAACCAGAAATGGTTAGAGATTCAGGCTCATATTTTTGCCGCTTGTGTTTTAGTCCCAACCGAGAAACTCAAAGAGGAAATAAAAAAAGCGGTCGGGAAACAACACCCACAGGCAGAGTTTTCTATACCTTACTTACAAAGTCTACCTGAAAAGTTCAAAGTTTCAACGGATGTTATTTACAGGCGCATACAAAAAGAAAAATTGTTAGCAGAGTATTAGCTAATAAAAATCCGAAGGCCTGTAGTGAGTACAGTCAAACCAAATCCCAAGAAATTGCTCCAAATCTAAATTAGACCGGAAAAAAGCAGAGTCGTGATAACTGCAAAGATTCCTACGGTTTTAACAAATAGGTTTACTGCTTCTATTTTCTTTCCTTCAATAAATAGCAGAAGTGGTTGGTAAAAAAACAGGTACGCCATTACAGAAACAGAGAGAGTCAGCACAAATAAAAATGTGATTGGGGCAAAAAAAGTATCTGGTTTATTCCTTAGAGGCTGAGTCACGAAGGTCATAACAGAAACAACTAGGATGATATAAGCTGATGCGCTCAAAGCATTAATAATGGGATTCTTAGACATGTATTGATTGTATCAAAATTGGCTCGCCCGATGGGATGATTTTCGTGCTGTCTCGACCTAGTCTAATTAAAAATCGTAGTCATCTGGATCAGAAGAGTTATAGTCGAGTGCCTCCTCAACTTCAAAACAAGTGTCTCTTTTATACGCTGTTACTAGCTGGTCAATCGTTTTCAGGTCTCCTGCGGGCTCAGATACTTTAAGAATATTGACCGGCCTAAAATATTGAGCTGAATCTCTTTTTATTTCTTCAGGTGTTACACCCACATCGGCCAGATGTAATGTGTCAACTAACATGTTTACATAGTTTCTAATCGCTTTTAATCTTGCTTTTTTTGAGCTAAGTAAATTTTCTGCGTTAAATAGGTGAGGAAAACCGAGTATGACAGATGCACTCTCGTCATCCTCTAAAGTAGATATACTCGCAGTTTGGGCTTTAGAAATCAGGAGTGCAGTTCTCCCATCCATCCAGGTCGTTTCACTAAACCTATGCCTTGTAGCTTCTGCAACTTTTGTAAAAGTTTCATGCATCCATCCTTCCGAAGTCTGACCAGCACCAAAGGCAGATCCCCATCTCACAAAGGGCAAGGCCGTTACAGCAGCTGCAGCAGGGAGAGCAACTTTTTTAAAAAATGTTCTTCTTGACATCGGACCAAATGAACCACGCTCAAACTTTTTGGAAGCTATTAAAGAACCAGCAGCAATAGACGTTCCCAGTAGTAGCATCGAAAGATCTTCCTTTGCGTATGACACAGCAGATAGCCTGGGATATTTTGTTAAATCCTCTGGATGTAAACCAAATGCGTCTCCAGCAACTACATATACGTGATCTTTACCAGAAACTTCTTTGGGGGAACCAGGTAAAGTAAACCATGCACCCATTTTGGTTTGCATGGAAAGTTCTTTATAGTCGCCGGGCGTTGAAAAGTAACCCTCAAACGAGTCAGAGGCTACCAATAAAGGATTGTAATCCTGAACTCTCTCCAGCACACCTTTATTCCAAAAATGTACGCTTAAATCGCCCCGAGAAGCCCTTTCCACCCTCTCATTGCTTCCCACACCCAACACTTTAAACTCATGAACACCGTATTCTAGGTGAATTTTGGGTCGTTTTTCCTGTTCAACTGTGCGTTCCGCAACATCCTTTGGAGATTCTATCGGCCTTCGGACATAATGAGAATATTATATAACTTTGCGAAGTTAGTACTGGTGCTCCCTGTTCCTAGTTTCGCTCTGACAGAAGCTTTGTCCAATGTTATCAAGACTTTTCAAAACCCTGTATGGGCTGAAATGACTCGACAACGACTTAATCAAATAAAGGTTTTCTCTAAAAGAATGAAACCAGGTTTTTCCTCCTCAACAAGTACTTGCACTCTTAAAATGGTTTTATAAGCAAATTCCTTTTGTTTTAGCTTTCTTGAAGAAACCTCTACTAGTAATTCGACAACATTTTTTGTGTATTTTGACTCTCTAATCTTTTTTCTTCCAATCTCATTAATATTTCCAACTGGAACCAAAACATCCTCACTCTCGTTAGGAAATATTACCCATTCTTTATCAACTATTGTGGGGTATTTTTCGTCACCAATAACTAATAAAGCGTTTGTGATCTTTGAATATATCGGATATTGACCCTTATTTGATATCTTTGTCAAAAAGTTCCATCTTCCTTGGTCAATTTGCGTCTGTATAGCAATATCAATATAGGGCCTAGTTTTCTCTCGATATTCAATATATGCAATAACAACACCTATCAATGTAACAACTGCAGCAATTGCCATTATCCATTCAGGAAATGACCCATTTAAAAAATTCGCTTTATTCAACAAAACCAGTTCGTTGATTAGCTGTTGAATTACAGCAGAAGTAGTTGCATCCATATATGTTTATTTATTAATATGGGCAGATTAAGAACAATTCAGCTCCGCGGGTAGGATTCGCTTAACTTTTCTCTCCCGGCTTGAGTCCATCCAATAACTTTTGCGCCGCACCCACAGCGTCAAAACCAAAAAGCCAG